>Ga0247841_10006314_pt1 | contig 18414 bp, 13 predicted proteins | sample LaCruzMarch2015__2_FD_192410 | JGI IMG/M metagenome (GOLD analysis project Ga0247841, IMG submission 192410) | Freshwater microbial communities from meromictic Lake La Cruz, Castile-La Mancha, Spain - LaCruzMarch2015_18m | ecosystem: Environmental > Aquatic > Freshwater > Lake | place: Spain... | reverse complement strand
ATCGAGGGGGGACGCTGTGAGGAGTGTGAAGGCGAAGGGGTAGTTAAAATCGAAATGCAATTCATGGCCGATCTCTTCCTTCCCTGTGAAGAATGCAAAGGCAAACGATTCAAGGATGAAGTTCTGGATGTCAAATACCGGGAGAAAAATATAGTCGACATTCTCAACATGACCGTGGATGAAGCGATGGGTTTCTTTTCCCACGAAGGGAAACCTGCAGCTCACGAGAAAAAGATACTTGCAAAACTCAAGCCGCTGCAGGATGTGGGACTGGGGTACCTCCGGCTGGGGCAATCCTCCAGCACCCTTTCGGGAGGCGAAGCCCAGCGCATCAAACTGGCATTCTTTCTTGCAAAAGGAACCAGCGAGAAACCTACTCTTTTCATCTTCGACGAACCAACCACAGGACTGCATTATCATGATATCCATAAGCTTCTGATCTCTTTTGAATCGCTGATCTCCAACGGTCACAGCATACTCGTTATCGAACACAACCAGGAAGTAATAAAATGTGCCGATTGGGTTATCGACCTGGGCAAAGAGGGAGGCGAGGAAGGCGGGAATGTTGTGTTTGAGGGAACCCCGGAGGAACTTGTCGGATGCACTGAATCGTATACCGGGTGGTACCTGAGAAAGAAATTGACCATTGACAATACATAAATTAAAATGACAATTTGATATGAAAAGTGTTAATCCCGCCAATAATATAATGATCCGGGAGTACGCGGAGCATTCGCCTGAAGAGGTGACCGGCATCATTGAATCGGTTCATCTTTCGTGGCTTTCCTGGAAAGAGAGCACCTTTGAATACCGGGGTTCATTATTTCTGAAGGCAGCACAGATACTCCGCGACCGCAAGGAGGAGCTGGCACGGTTGATGACCCTTGAGATGGGCAAGATTATCCGGGAATCGAAGGCAGAGATTGAAAAATGTGCAGTAGCCTGTGATTTTTTCGCTTCCAACGCGAAAGCGTTGTTAAAAGACCAGGTCATACCATCTGATGCCACCCGGAGCTTTGTTGCGTTCCAGCCGCTGGGTGTTATCCTGGCGGTGATGCCATGGAATTTTCCTTTCTGGCAGGTCTTTCGTTTTGCAGCGCCATCCATGATGGCAGGGAATACAGCAGTCCTTAAACATGCCTCCAATGTTCCCGGCTGCGCACTGGCCATCGAGTCCATTTTTCACGAAGCCGGATTCCCGGAGAATGTATTCCGGACATTGATGATTCCTTCTTCCAAAATGGAGGCTGTAGTAGAGCATCCTCATGTCAAGGCAGTGACCCTTACGGGAAGTGAATTTGCAGGTAGCCAGGTGGCCATGACCGCAGGGAAAATGATCAAGAAAACCGTCCTGGAACTGGGCGGTTCAGATCCGTTTATCGTGCTGGATGATGCAGACCTTGAAGCTTCAGTAAAAACTGCCATAACGGCCAGGATGCTCAACCAGGGACAGAGCTGTATAGCTGCCAAACGGTTTATCGTGATGGAAGCAGTTTTGGATGAGTTCACCTCCAGGCTCAAAGAAGGATTCGGAGAATTGAAGATCGGGGATCCCCTGGAGATGGATACGCAGGTTGGACCGATGGCGAGGCCTGATCTGGTTGACGATATTCACCGGCAGGTTGAGAGATCCATTGAAGCAGGTGCCATCCTGGTGACCGGTGGTAAACGGCCGGATCGCGCGGGTTGTTATTACCTTCCCACGATTCTTACCGGAATCACCAAATCCATGCCCGTGTATCATGAAGAGACCTTCGGGCCTGTCGTCAGCATTATCAGCGTTTCTACGGAAGAAGAGGCCATCAGGGTGGCCAATGATTCACCTTTCGGACTGGGCGGGAGTGTCTGGACAAAAGATACAACACGGGGTGAATCGGTTGCCCGAAAAGTTGAAACCGGCGCTATGTTCGTCAATGGCCTGACCAAATCGGATCCACGGCTGCCATTTGGTGGCATAAAAAAATCGGGCTATGGCCGTGAACTGGCCGAATATGGGATCAAGGAGTTTGTGAATATAAAGACTATCTGGATTGCATAGAGATAGAGTTATTCAATTCTTCAATGGCCTGAGGGTATCCGGTAAACTCAAAACCGGATGATTTCAAATATTCAATGATCCAGATGTACCAATCCCGCCAAACGGAGAAGGCATCATCGAAATAGCGGTCATGGAATAATACAGTCAGATAAGTAATCTGCTTTTCATAGAGTTCATCAATTGCCTTTCTTGTTAAGAGCTGAGCCTCTTTGAACGTTTTGTTTCCATATCGTTTTCCATGTTCTATGATATCGCCATCCATGATATGCAGGGGGAATTCCCACATATCCCCTGCCTTATACGGTGAAACAGAAGCTCCTGTTGCCCGCACCGTACTGTCGAAGAGATACCCGGATTTGCTGAGATGTTTAATCGTGTCGTCCGCAAGTCGCAGGTAGTGCATCCGGATGCCAAAATGAGCCTTCCCTGAAACATGCATAAATGTCGAAAATTCCCGCTGAATCTCTTCGTAAGTCCGGAATCCAATTCCATGAACGCCCACATCAAATCCGTTATCTATCGCATATTGAACCCAGGTGGATGCATCGCGGATGGAATAGGAAAGATTGCATCCATTGTTCACGCCAAAAAAGTAGGTTGCAGGTACTTTTTCCCGTACATCAAACGACATTAATTCAGGAAGCCGGTGCCAACGATTACTGATCAATACTTCTGATCTTTTAATGGCTTCACCGAAACGGATATGACCATGAAGGCATTCTATCGCGTTTCGGATAAAAAACTTCGGGATGATCAGATCCTTCCTGTGTTCCCAGAAAGTAATATGATCCACATCATGCGAGACAATTACCTTCATTCAACAGCACCTTCCATATGTTTTGGTTTTGCGTTTTTCAAATAGTCCACTAAAAATAGGGTCGTCAACCGGGCACCATTTTCAGTTACGTGATCACCATCGGGTAAAAAGCAACTATCGGCCAGGTGCAACTTTTCAAATTCAATCAGCTTCAGTTTATTGCTGTTGACAAGGGAATAGAATTTGTTTTTGAATTTACCCGGCACCATATCTGTATAGTATTCATGCATCGGAGTGTTAAGAAGAAAGAGATCGATATGTCGTTCTTCGCACAAATCAACAATTTTTTTAAGGTAATAAATATTTGATGTTGAGAAGCCATCCATTTCCCCATTCTTAAAATAATGCGTATTCACTCTTTTGCTGGCTGTTGCCCGGGTAAGTTTAATGTTTGTACGATAGGTTTCATAACAACCCAGAAAGGAATATTTACCGGAAGGAACTGCCATGTTATTTATTCCCTGAAGCATTATATTTTGGAAATACAATGAAATATGGTCCTGGTTTTTATATAAAAACTGTAGTTTCATATTCCCGGGCATAATAAAAAAATACCTGGAAGAAATTTCAGAAGAATATTTGCCGAAAATAAATTCATCGTAATAGGAAGAAAACGAATGGTAGCTGCAACCCAAAAGCACTGTTTCAACATGGGGATTGCTCTTTAAGATTTCCTGCAATTTCGAAAATGAGTATATGTAGCATTCACTGCTTTGTGAGAGATTGATTGAACCCGGAAAATAGCGATCATTGATGGCCTTTTGGGTATGTGAATCACCGATGATAATGGTTTTGGTGCTATATCCGATCGTATACTTTGCGGCTAATTTTGAATTTGAATGGTAAATATAGGATGAAAATATGATCAAGGGTATCAGAAGGATTCCTAAAAAAAATGATAAATTTCTAAAAAACATTTTCATCAGAGAAAATGGTTAAAATTGGAAATAAATGAATTTCTGTTCTGTTCCTGAATAATAAAAAATAGTCAGAATGATGATGTAATAAAAAAGCCAGCGAATTATTTTTGGTCTTCCTGCCATTGTGCAAGCTATGGCGTATTCCTGTTTTCTACCTATCCATTCAACAACAAAAAACAAAATGATCAGGATGATAATATTATTTGGAACGGTTATCGGACTCGCAAATGCTGACAAGGAACATATTTTAAAAATATATTGAATGGCAATGTGCACATCATCAGCCCGGAAGAATATCCAGGCCATCATAATTATGATCATGGTAACAAGATATTCAAAACCGAGCAGTACCGGATTTTTACCAGACACATTTAGTCTCCCCAATAATTTTCGCCTGGGTTTTAACGACAAATGATATACGATCAGGAAAAATCCATGAATAAGTCCCCAGATAATGAAAGTATAGTTTGCACCATGCCACAATCCAGTTAAAAACCAGGTGATTGCGATGCCAATAATGTAAATCACAAAATCGGTCTTTATCAGGCAGAATCTTTCTGATTTTATCTTCCGGGAAACGGAATAGGCTATTGGCAAGAAAACGTAATCTCTGAACCAGGTGGTCAGTGAAATGTTCCATTTCTTCCAGAACTCCTTGATATTTAAAGAAAAATAGGGAAAGGAAAAATTCTGCATCAATTGAAATCCAAGCAACTTGCCAATACCGACTGCAATATTCGAGTACCCGGCGAAATCAGCATATATTTGAACTGTAAACAGGATAACACCCACGATTAAGGTACTTCCCTCATAATTTGAAAAATTGGTAAAGATGTCATCAACATAAGGAACACAATTATCGGCAATGACCATTTTCATAAACAAACCCCAGAGGATCTGCCTTAATCCATCGGTGGCATTCCCGTAATTGAAAATACGGCTTTTCTGTATCTGCGGTAAAAGCGAAATGGGTCGCTGGATAGGCCCTGCAAGAATAACCGGAAAAAAGCTGAATGCCAATAACGCTTCAAAGAAGTTGTTTGCCGCTGCAAATTTCTTTTGATAGACATCAATGAGGTAACTCATTGAGATGAAAATATAAAAACTTATCCCGACAGGCAGCATGATCCCGGTTGAAAAGCGGCTTACTGTAAAGCCCAACGATGAGGTAAGCAACATAAAACCATCGGTAAAAAAATCGAAATATTTGAAAAAAACCAATGTCCCGATATTGATGATCAAACCTGTGAGGAACAATAATTTCCGATGAAAAGAATATTCCTTTTTCTGAATCAGAATGGCAATCACGAAATTGGCAAAGGAAATGCAAAACAGCAATATTAAGAACCTCCAATCCCACCACCCGTAAAAGATATAACTGCAAAGGAGAAGAAACCGGTTTTGAAAGGTCAGATTCCGTTTAAACACCACCCAATACAGGAGAAATACCGTGGTAAAGAAAAAAACAAAGGTGATGGATGTAAAAAGCATCAGAACACGGATCTTTTAAACAACTTCAGTATGATCTCTATGAGAAAAGGAGCTCTGTTTATCGTTAAGTAGCTGACTATCATTCCCCCAAACCCTCTGAAATATTTTTCAATTCGAGGAATCATGGATCCTTCAAAGTCGAATAAAGTCAATCCCAGAGACTTTGCCCGGCAAATGCCTTCCCAAATTGTCAAGGCTCCGGCCCCCTCATGCTTTAACGAGTCATGAAATCCTCCAAACATATAATAGGCGGTATGCAGGTCGTGCAGAAAGAAAGAGACAGCAATCATCTCATCATTTCTGAAGGCGCCAAATGCAAAACTGTTGCCGTGTTGGGCAAACTTTTGAAGGATATTCCGTATGTGTGCAGTATCTATACCAATCTCCTGACGGGTATATGTATTTAAAATCATTGGCTCACATACGCGATAATCAGCAATTTGTCGTATTTCCACGCCATCGCTTTTTGCTTTTTTCATGTTGTTGCGAAGCTTGGCCGACAGATTGGCCTGTAATTCATCCATGGGCTTACTGAGGTCAACCCGGTAGGTAAGGTGAGGGATAACTTTAAACCCCTTCCACCCAAAGGGCTGCATGTCTTTGATCTCAGGAGGAAGGCTATAGCGTTGAACAGGCCAACGGAATTGACGGAAAAACCCGGCCACCGCGTCAAGAATCTCCTTGTCGGCGCTAAGCCGGTTTGCCGCATTCTCAGCAGGGTTTTGATAGAACAGGGCAACCGACGGGGTAAAGGGAAGATTGGTGTAATAGGGATAACCCTTCAGTTTAATTTTCGAAAATAGAAACCCACCGATCATGGCTCCATTGCCCGAAAAGATTCCGCACAGGTGAACACTGGAACCAAAACAGGCTGCCCAGCCAGGATCGGCAAACAACGTTCCATGCTGCTCATGGATCTGCCGGTACGATGGGATTTCGTTGGTCAATATTTCTCTGACTTCCACCATATAAAATTATTTTCCGGATAAAATTTCGTCATAACACACCAGGAGCCTTTTCGCCTCTGCCTCCCAGGAGAACTTTGTTTCAACCATCTCGCGCCCTCTCCTGCCCCTGGTTTTCATTGACTTCTCATCAGAAAGAATCTCTTCCAGCTTCTCCCTGATTGCCTGTATATTTTGAGGATTTGTAAACCATGCTCCTTCATGAAAAGTTTTCTGCCAAAAAGGAAAATCCGACATCAGAATGGGCAGCGAGCAGGCCATATATTCAAATGCTTTCACAGGCAAGCTGGTCAAATAATTTTTCATCGGGTAAAGCAGGGCGATTCCCAGATCTGCAATTTTCATGTAGGGATATATCTCCTCAAGCCGTTTAAATCCCATGTCTCTGACATGCCTCCAGCCTGGCTCCGACATACAGGTTGTACGATAATCGTTGTCAGACCATTCGCCAAAAAGAAGGAAACAAGGCGGTTTTCTCATCTGATCAATGGCCTGGATCACCTCCCTGATACCCCTGATCCTTGCTAAACCACCCGCGTAAATCAGCACGCTGCGGTCCGTATTAAAATCGGCAGGCAAGGCCTGGTCGACCATCTGGATCATGCAGTAATTCCTGATACAGGTGAATTTTTCCTGGTTGGACGGATAACCTTTTGAAAAATATTCGCGAAAAGAATCATCATCCACCACGAGGATGATCCTGTTAAAAAAGAAAACTGCAAATTTTTCAAAAAACCGGTAGATCATTCTGGCAATTCTCCGGGCGACAGGATGAAGCCAGTCTTTCTGGTCAAAATGGTAATAGACCAGTTCATGAACATCATAAATCACCTTCCGGCCGAAAATTCTGAATAAGAGTCCGATTAAAATCAGCTCGGGATCATGGAAATGGATTACCCTGGCGCCCGATTTCATTCCTTTTCCGAATGCCCTGAAGGAGTTGAAAAGGATGCGTTGAATTCTGCCTGTAGCATAAGGCAGCGCCACGATATGCACGCCATCGATGAATTCATCCCGATCGTGTTCAACAACCAGGGTGACATCATAGCCATGCGCTGCCAATGACCGGCACTCCTTATAGAAAATGCGGTCATCGAAAGCATTGTGAACCGTCGAGATATGACAGACCTTTATTTTTTTTCCGGTTTCCGGTTCAGGTTTCATGACTTGTTTACAGCATCAATTTTTATAGCATGTTCATATTTCCGCACTGCCCACAGAATCAGGATTAAATAAGCAAGATAAAACAGCGTCTCAATAACCGTAAGGAGGAGAACGAAATCCCGTGCTGAAATATCTCTCACAAAAAACAGACAACCGATGGCCATAAAATAGCAAAGCTGCCAGATGCTGTACATTTTGATTTTCTCCATGGCGGCCAACGCGCTGCTGATCGGTGACACAAGAAACTGTGTTGCATAAGAAACCACCATGATCTGTGAAAATGTTCCTGCAAGCAGCCATTGTTTTCCAAAAACAAATGAAAATATCTGGGGAGCAGCCATGAAAAAAATGACGATCAGTCCAATTCCGATCAACCCCAGGTGTTTTATCAGAAACAGTATTTCTGTTTTGATGGACATGTTGTTAATACGGTTTTTGGCGACCTTTTGAAGGAGCACCTGCGATATTGAAAAAGCCAAAAGAGAGATGGGCGCCATGAGCACCATTCTGGAAAAGAAAAAGTTTCCTGCCGCGTCGCCCGGGTATTTTGAGCTCATATAAAAAACAGGCAGCAACGTTGCCGTTGTATTCATTAAGGCAGGTAACGTATTGTAGAAAGGATATCGGTAATATTTTCTCATGACACTGACCATCTCTTTCAAAGAAAGCATGGATAGGTGTGCTCCGTGACGTATGCTTTGCCGTAAGGAGACCACTACCATCAATGTTCTCCCGATAAAATCGCCCACGATCAAACCGGCATGAAACGAAAAAAATCCAAAAGTTATGGAGCTCACTTGCTCACTGCCTTTCTGAACCATCTTATTGACCGAGGAGGCTTTAAAGGCTTCTTTTCGAATAAGCCAACTGTTGAGCATCTTTGAAACCGACCAAACCAGCAATGTAACCGGCAACAGGTAAAGATACGGTAAGAGAGGAGGAATCTGAAACACTGCAACGATGTCATGACCAAAGAAAACGATCACTATAAAAGCAAGCAGCGCTATCATCGCCGAAAGCAGACTTGTTCCGGCTACAAGATTGAGGGCATCGCGGTCGTGCTTCGGGATGACTGTTGCTAATTCATACCTGCCGGTTGACACTATTTCGAGCCAGCTGAGCAGGGTGATAAAAACACCATAGATCGCGTAATCAGTTGCGTTGAAAAGCCTGCTTAATACCGGTTGAAGAACTAAAGCTAACCCCTGGGCAAGGGAGGTCCCAATCAATAGTTGAAGAGTATGCTTGAGAAATTCGGACCTTTGAAAGCGTGGACGTTTCATCAAAATTCAAAAGTATAAAAAAAAAATGAAAAAAAAATTTATCTTTGCACCCTTCAATTCAGGCGTGGTAGCTCAGATGGTTAGAGCGTCGGATTCATAACCCGGAGGTCACGAGTTCAACTCTCGTCCACGCTACAGGGCAAATGCAAAGTGTAATGTGCAAGGTGCAATAATTTGCACTTTGCACTTTTCGTTTTAGGCTTTTCAATTTTGATTTTTCGTTTCAGATTTTTACGGATCAAAAACAATTGGCGACCCGCCAGATATCATTTCATAAAAGCGGATATGGTGGGAAAAACCGAAAGTAAAAGAAGATTGACTGACGTGAAAAGGGTACCTGGTAAAAACAGCTAAAATTTTCGTGCAGTCGTGCTTTCGCGCAGTCAATTTGCATAACATTGATTATCAAGTCATTTACAAATACCTAAAATTTTTCGTGCAAACAGTGCAGGTTCGTGCGATTTTCGTGCAGTAAAAATCAGTTGTATTTTACTATATTTGAACGCTTTAAAAATATTTTATTTTCGTGCGCACGAAAGCACGATTTTAATTTTTATATTTATAAAGTCTATCGTTCAAAAAGAAAAAGAATAAATAATATATATATGTATATGACAGTCAATTTTTTAATTGATTTTTTATGTACATCCGCACTATATTGTTTAACCAATAAAGGGGGCGGCGGGGCCGGAAATGATCCGGGATCCTGAATAAGGTATTCATCCGATCATTCTGCTTATCGCTTCATGATCTCCTTCATGAATTTTTTAATTTATTCGTACCATGATAGGCTTGAATTTATTCCTGTTATTTCATTGTGAAGTCTTATAGGAGTTATAATATAGCTCCTATAAGATAGTTAGCCCCAATTTTTCTATGAAAAAATACATCTTAGTAATATGTACGCTTACATGCAATTTAACTTTTTGCCAGGTATTTATTAATAAAACCGAAACAGAAAAACTCCTTGATTATTTTCTAAGACAAGACACGGTAAGTAAAATAGTTTATGACTACCCAACAAACATAACGACATATCAATTTGAAGGAAATTATTCGCGTGAAAAAGTATTTCCTAATACGCCAGACAATGTTTTAATATGCGCTGTACCTATTACTTATGAGACATCTATTCACAAAGTATTGAAAAATATTGACTTATCATACGACTCAAATTATTATCAAACTCAAATTAAGAATTCAAGTGAAACTCCTTGGAGCAAACAAAATTTGTCAACTCAAATAAAAATGAAATTGATAAAATCAAAGTTCAGTGCATATTTTTATCATCAAATAAATATTTTCTCCACTCCATTATTCAGTAAAGACGGAAAAATAGCAATTATAAGTTTAGGAACAGTAGATAGACAATTTGTCATAAAAAAAAGAGAAAAGATTTTCATTTTCAAAAAAAATAATATGAATTGGAATTTAATTCAAACAATTAATTCAATAAAAAATTGGTAATAGATAAACTGGGGCTAACACTCCAGCAGCCGCAATGCTGGCGGTTTCCGGAGGCTGGCATTCACCAAACCTGCAAACGATAGAGGTTAAGAAAAGAAACAACAAGTAAAACCCGCACTGCTCGGCTGCAAGCGGGGAGTTGGGCACTATAAAATTTTAATCATATGCCGAACAATGATCAAATTATTATTGAGCTACTAAAAGCAATTATAAAAAGATTAACCCAACCTGAGAACAAGGAAATACTATTTCTAATAATTGGTTCGATTTTGGGATTTTTAAGCTCTTTTATTATTTATTCGATCTCGGAATATAAACGAAAAAAAGAACTATTTTCAAAATATTTAGTTGACTTATTTATTTTGGGAGAAGAAATAAAACACAATGCCTATGCAATACAATTTGAAGCATATCCATTGGAGTATTATATCAAAGAATCTGACTTTAAAATGAGTTTAGGAACTTACAAAAAAGAGAATAATGGAATAATTCAAAATACAGAAAATAAGCTAAATAATAGGATAAGAGATCGTGAACTTTTATTGGCAAGATTAACTGGCAAGATCACAGAACATAACATCTATTTTGGAATTTCCGAAAAAGTTAATGAATTAAAAAAGAAATTTGATCAATTTAAGACAATGCCAAAAAGGTTTGATGATTGTAAGGATCTTCAATCTTTAAAGGCAAAATATAAGATAGATTTTGTCGATTACATAAAAAAGGAATTAGATGAAACATTTCTTGTTCTACTTTTCAATCTATTGAAGGAAATAAATAAAAGTGTAAATGAAGGGAAAATGAAAAAAAAGTTAAAGAAATTTATAAATTTAAAATCATAAATTTTGCAGTGCTCAACAAGCTTGCACCCGTAACAAAATCAGCATTTGTATTGCTTAGCAAAGGTTCACCTTTGCTACGGTTGCAAGCAAAGCGTTGGGTACGAATTCAATTTCAATGGACTTTGGAAATTGTGAAAAGGACAGAAGAACACACCTTTAAGGTCTTGCCTAAAAGATGGATTGTGGAACGAACTTTTGCCAGGATCTCTTTTCATCGAAGATTGTCCAAAGATTATGAAAGATTGCCCGAATCTGGTATGGCATTTATCCAGCTGTCCATGATTCGGTTAATGGTTAATCGAATTTCTAAATGAATTTTAAACAGTCTCTAAATAATATTTACTCTTCAAAACTGAATTATATGAGAATGTCGCGGAAATTTAAGAACTGGCTGATCATAACAACCTTTTCTTTCCTGTTTGTATTTGCATGTATCAGCTGTAAGAAAAGCAGCAATGTTGATCCGAATGCTGGTTTACCAGTGCTGGAAACAGCAGGTATTGGTGAAATAACGCGTTACACCGCAACATGTGGAGGACTCATTGGAGCCGATGGCGGGGCAACAATTACTTCCCGTGGCGTCTGCTGGAGTACGGGTATTACGCCTACAGTGAACAACCCCCGAACCACAGATGGTGCCGGAGCCGGATATTTTATAAGCCACATAACAGGATTGAATCCACAAACAGTTTATTATGTCAGGGCTTATGCCACAAACAGCAACGGGACAGCCTATGGAAGCGCCATGTGTTTTACGACCCTTTCGGGTCCATCTGTTTCAACTAATAACATTACTGATATCAGTGTTTATACTGCTGTTTGTGGCGGTAATGTAACAACCGGCGGGACTACAGGTGTTATTGACAGAGGGATCTGTTACAGCACGGATCCAAATCCTGACACATCTGATTATTCCGAAAGTTCCGGCTCGGGATTAGGATCTTATTCCATTATGCTTTGGGGTCTGGACCCTGGGACAAGTTATCACATCAGAGCCTATGCCAATAATGGTACCTGCATCGGATATGGGCAAGACCGGACCTTTACAACGAATTCATTCGGAACCTTAACCATTGATGGTCATGTTTATCGTACCATTCAGATCGGAACACAGGTATGGACTGCTGATAACTTAATCGTAACAAGATACAGAAACGGGAACTCTATAGCAACGACCAGCAATTCCTGGTCTGGCGTTACAACTGGCCTTTACATTGCGAGCAGCTATGCAATTTCCGACCCAAGATGGGGTTATCATTATAACTGGTATGCTGTTACCGACACCAGGCAAATTGCCCCTCCAGGGTGGCATGTGTCAACCGCACTTGATTGGCAAACGCTGTATAGTTTTCTTGGTGGAAGAGTTGAAGCAAGTTACAAGTTAATAGAGAATGGTGGTTATTTTTGGGAATATGGTTATGGCGCAAACAATAGCAGTGGGTTCAGTGCCGTGGGCTCGGGATGGTATTCTGGTTTGGATTATCATAATTTTAAAAAATTTGCAGGGTTCTGGACCCCCGTAGAAGCCAATGCATCAAATGCTTATATTTGCGATATGTTTGGGTCCGGTCTTGTGACAATTCATTCAGAAAAAAAGGACAACGGTTATTCGATACGTCTTGTCAAGGATTGATTTTGGTCTGATATTCGGTTTTAATTTCTTGAATCACATAAGGCATAATTCCCTATCGTGAAATACTCCCCCGGCCTGGGTCAGGAAATCTTCTCTGATGAACTGGCGCAATCGCCGCTGATCAAGTCGTTCGGTGGGAGGTTGAATCAATCCGGAGTGATTATATCCCCAGCCGTTATCCAATGCCTGGAAGTAATACCCGGCTTTTCTGTTTACCTGCCGGTCATGAGCTTGTATCTGGCGATTTTGCTCCGAAGCTGGCACCGGGCGTCGGTGAGGTTGTCCTTCGCCTGTTGGGCAACGGCCTGGGCTTCGAGCAGGTCGGAGATCCCGATAATTCCGGCCATATAATTGTCGTGGCTTATTCGGAGATTCTCAGCGGCCTGCTCAACTGATATCTGCGAAACGCTAACCTGGTAACGGGTTTCCTCAACTTCATTAACTGCCTGGCGTATCTGCAATACCAGCAATTCTGTGTTCTCCTGCAGGGAGCTTTTGGCCTGATCGACTTCAATCTGCTGCTTTCTGATCTTGTGACTTCCTGCCCACCAGTCGGTGATGGGGACGCTCAGGCTTACCATACCAATAGCATTGTTGGTGGACTTGTTCATCATATCGTAGGTGAGACCCGCTCCTACCAGTGAGAGCTGGGGCAGATATTCGCCGGCCGCCAGCTTCTTTTGCATTTGCCTTACCTCCACTGCTTTGTTCAGCAAATGGTACTCGCCGCGGTTTTTCACCAGCTGTTCGGGGTCCTGGAATACGATCGCTTCGGACTGAGTGTCAGGCGGAGCAGTGAATACCAGCATACTGTCGTAAGCAATCCCGATATGCTGACACAAGGCCCGCCTGGTGAGATTAATCCCGTTTTTCAGCTTCAGCATGTTTGTCTTCAGTTCGTTCTGCTTAAGCTGGACCTTGAGCACGTCGTTCTTCTGAGCCAGCCCGGCTTTGCTGTAATTGTTTACGTCGCGGAAGAGTGAGTCGAGCAGGAGCTTGTAGCTGCCCAGCGTATTCCGCTTTTCACTGAACGATTGCAGGGTCCAGAACAGCTCTTCGGTTCTGGCCAACACTTCGTCACACGTCATTTTTTTCTGGTAAACATTTACCTCTTCACCCAGCCTTGCAAGTTTGTACCCTCTCCTGATCCTGCCTCCGGCATAAACCGGTACGGCCACGGTAACGGCTGCGGTGTTCATGTAATCAAGCAGGCCTATTGAGAGTGCAGGGAAATATGCGAATTGAGTCGGGTTCATCAGCTGGGCCGGATTTCTACCGTCCCAAACCGGCAGGTTCATTGTCGGAGTTTCAATTTTCATCAGGTAATCAGCCGATCGCATGGCAAAGGCCGCGATGCTAACCTTCGGGAAAAAGTTTGTGAATACTTCTTGTTTCTGCTGCTGGGATGCCTGTATCTGCATTTCTGCATTCATAATCTTGCGGTTGTTCTGCAACGCCAGCTGTTTGCAGGAGTCCAGGGAAATGGTCTGTGACTGGCTTTTGCATAAAAGCGAAGGGACGGCTATCAACAAACCAATCAATAAGATTTTTACACTCCCGGGTATTTTCCAAAATGTATGCTTCTTATCTTTATCGCTGTATGAAAGCGAATAAAGCACCGGAAGTATATAGAGGGTCAGCACCATGGAAAACAACAATCCGAAGCAGATCACGGTACCCAAAGGTCCCCACAGCGGGGAACGGCTTAAGATCATCGGTATGACTCCGACGGCGGCAGCAGCGGAGGTGAGGAAGATGGGCCTCATCCTACGTTTCCCTGCAGCGATGGCTGCTGCTTTCGTATTCATTCCCTGGTTCTCTTTCAATTCCCGGGCGTAATCGATCAGGATGATCCCGTTTCTCACGACCATGCCGCACAAACTGGTGATGCCAATGAAAGCGGTCACACTGAAGGGATATCCCATCACCCACAAACCAACAACAGCTCCGGGCAGGGTCAGGAGCATTCCGCTCATGATCAGCAAAGCGATCTTGGCCTTTTTGAATTGGATCAGCAGGATGAAAAAGATCAACAGGATGCTTACCATCAGGGCAATTCCCATGGGCACGAACACCTCTTCCTGGGCTTCATAATCCCCTCCGTAAGCAATGGAAGTACCCCCGGGTAACCGGAGCTTATCTATTTGGGGTCTCAGCTGGTTGAAAATGGCCGATGCGGTTACTTCAGGTGAGTTGTCGATCTGGATCATCAGAGTAGGTACCCCGTTCCGTCTGGAGATGGTTCCCTCCGACCATCCCGGTGTGAAAGTTGCCATCGACCTCAGGGGAATGGCCGAAAAATTCAGGGGAGAGGTGATATATTGGTCCTGGACAGTCTTCAACTGATTGGCCGACGATTGTTCCTGGGTGAGAACGACCTCTACAGGATAATCTCCTTCCCAGATCGTGGTCAGTGGGATTCCGTCCAACCCGATCATCACCGAGGCAGCCACCAGGCTTTTAAAGTAGCCCATCCGGTTGGCCTTGTCGCGGTCGAGGTTGACATTGATGCTTTGCTGGGGCTGATCCCAGTCATTGCGTACCCAGGCCAGTCCGCGGGTATTTGCCAGGATCTTATTCACTTTTTCTTCGGCAATGCGGATATCTTTCACCGAATCGGAAGAGATGCGGATTTCGATGGGAGACTTGCTGGGCTGCAGTGCCAGGATCTTCCATTTAACATATGCGTTGATGAAATTGTCGGAATAGATGGGCGAATACTCATTCACGATCTCACGTGTTGCCTTGTCGGATTTGGTGTTTACGAGCAGCTGTCCATAGTTGGATGCAGGCATATGGGGTGCATAAACGGCATGGAAGCGTGGCGAACTGGTCCCGATAAAACTGGTGACCGTGGTCACCCGCTTGTCCTTCATCAGGATGGATTCCAGGCTGTCGACCACCTTTTGGGTTGATTCGAGAGAAGAACCGGTGGGCAGTGAGACCTCGACAGCGAATTGGTTGCGCTCCATTTCAGGAAATAGTTCCTGGTCGGTAAATGAAAAAAGAACCATCGCCAGGGCGATGAGGATGATCCCCGCGCCAACGACCAGTTTCTTATGGTTAAAGGCATGATCGAGCGAACGGTCGAACCAGTTCTGTAAAAGATCCAGGAAAGACTTTCTGCCCGGTTTCTTTTTGTTTTTCAGCCCCCTCTTGATGAAAGCAAAATTCAGGTAGGGTACCAGCAGCATGGCCACCAGGATTGAAACCACCAGGGCGATTGTCACTACCCAGGGAATGGTCTCCATGAATTCACCGGCGGTTCCGGGTACCATGAATCCAAGGGGTATGTAGGCTGCCAGGATGGCCAGGGTAGCGACGATGATCGGCGCCCTCAGCTCCATGGCGCTTTTAATGGCCGCATGCCAGGGAGATATGCCCTGGTCTATTTTGGTGACATGGTTATCGATGACAACAATGGAGTTGTCGACTATCATTCCCAGAACCAGGATAAGCGAGGCCAGGGAGACCGTATGCAGTTCAATTCCGACAAAGTACAGGATAGCCAGGGTGATCATCACCGAAATTGGGACCGTGATCCCTGCAACGGATGCTACACGCAGGGGAAGCAGGATCATGGTGACGAGGATCACCGCAATGATGGCGATGAGGAATTCCTTTAAAAAATCGTTTACCGAGTCGCTCACGTATTTCGGGAGTTCAGATATCGTGGCAACTTCGATCCCATCAGGACAATGCTGTTTAAACTTCTCAAGGGCTTTGTTCACATTCTTCCCGTATTCCACGATGTTGTTTCCGGGTTGCATTTCGAGTGAAAGCAGGATGGTTTTTTTCCCGTTCTGCCTGATGAAATTATCGGGTTTGTCATATTTCCGTTCGATGGTCGCGATATTCTTAAGTCTCACCACATTGCCGCTGGGGTCGGAGTAAACGATCTGTTCGGCCAGGTCTTTTTCCGATTCGAAATTGGGAGGAAAACGAACCGGCATGACGGTGCTGCCATCATCAAGTTTCCCGGCATAGCTCACCATCCCATTGGCCTGGTAGGATCCCAACAGCGTAAGTGATTTGATATTGTATTCATTGAGCAGCTGGGGTTTTACATTGACAAAGATTTTTTCTCTCTGAAGCCCGAAATGCTTGACTTTAGATGTGGCCGGAATTTTGCGGATCTCGGTTTCGAGTTTTTTCAGCTGTTCCCCGAGTTCCTTGTAGCTCCTGGTATCGGACGACAACGTGATGAGCAGGGCAGAAGTATCGCCGAAGTCGGTATTGGCAATGAGGGCAAGCACTCCCGAAGGGAGGGTCATTTTGAGTTCGGCCAGCCCGTGCTTTAATTTCGACCAGAACTGGTCGGCATTTTTCACATCATCGTTCAGTTCCACGAAGATGTACATGATCCCTTCCCGGGAATAGGAATAGGTCTTGGCCTTTTTCACTTCCTGGTAACCGAAAATATAATTTTCGACAACGGTAGTCAGCTGCTTTTCCACTTCGGCTGAGTTAGCCCCGGGGTATACTCCTACGATGACCCCCTGCCGGATGGTAAACGTTGGGAACTCATTGCGGGGCATTTTGATCAACGCTACAATCCCAACAATGATAATGGCTACAGCAATAATCACAATAATGTTGTTGTTGCGCATCGCCTTTTCGATCACACAGAATTTATTCTTCCGTTCCATAATTACCAGGAGATTAAACTGTTGTCCGACAATTTTTCTTTACCCCCGTTCACGATGATCTGTCCCGGTTCCAGCCCTGAAATTACTTCCAGTCCTGTATCGTGGTACTGCCCGGTCACAATGACCTGCTTCCTTGCCCGTTTTGCTGTTGCATCGACCAGGAAAACAAAGGCATGATTTTCATTGTTTTTTGTAACACTCTGGTAAGGTATCAGCACCAGTTCCTTTTCCATGGCCGTTGCCATTTTCACGTCGCATACCATGCCCGGTTTCAGCGCCAGGCCGGGATTATCTAAAAGGATCCTGGCTTCATAGGTGCGGGAAATCCTGTCGGCGACCGGGCTGATATTTGCCACTTCCCCAATAAATTCCTGATCATTCAGGGCAGAAACAGTGAAATGCGCCTTCATTCCTTTGACGATCTTAGCAAATTCGTTTTCGGGAACCGAGATCTTCACATATACCTGCCTTATATTCACGAGTTCCAGTGGAGCAGAGGCAAGGGAGATCGACGACATTCCCGGTTCTATGTTGCGTCGTCCGACCATCCCGTTCACCGGTGCATACAGACTGCATTTATCAAGGTTGTTCTTCGCCAGGTTGAGTGACGATTGCGCCTGTTCAAGTTTCGACTCCATTTCAACCCATTTGATCTCGGGCAGACTTCCCTGGTTGTGTACGGTCTTCAGTCTTTCATGGGCATCCTTCGCCTGCTGGTACTGGGAAAGCGTGATTTCATGCATGTTCTTTGCATCAGTCTCATCCAAAGTGGCAAGCAACTGGCCTTTGTGCACGATGTCACCGGCATCCACCAGCACTTCCTGCACGGTTCCCGTTGTCTGAAAGTTCAGGGGTATGTTCTGATATGCTTCCACGGTTCCGCTATAGCGCAAGGCGATAACCACTTTTTCCTGTTTCACGGTGACCGTTGTCACGATGATGGGTTTGGTTGAAAAAAGGTTTTCCCTGGTTTCTTTGGGATTACATGCGATGAGCATTGACAATGCCATCGCTGGAATAATAAACTTTTTCATGTGTATATAATTTTATAAGACATTAAATATTAACAATATAACAAAACAAGTTTAAGAGATTAAATTTTCATGTTCGTACTCCATCTCGATTTCTCGGGAATTGGTAACAAC
>Ga0247841_10006313_pt1 | contig 18420 bp, 8 predicted proteins | sample LaCruzMarch2015__2_FD_192410 | JGI IMG/M metagenome (GOLD analysis project Ga0247841, IMG submission 192410) | Freshwater microbial communities from meromictic Lake La Cruz, Castile-La Mancha, Spain - LaCruzMarch2015_18m | ecosystem: Environmental > Aquatic > Freshwater > Lake | place: Spain... | reverse complement strand
TCTTTCGGACCCGCCCGACAGCGACGCCATCGCTGACCTACAGCCGTTTGCCGCGTGTCAAGCGGCCGTTCCTTGACAAGGATTCCCGACTCGCTAGAATATGAATGAACGTTCATTCATACGGAGGCGGCCATGGCGAACGACCCGGCGAAGCAGGACCAGATTCGCAACGCGGCGATCCGCGTGTTCGCCCGGAAGGGCTTCCACGCGACGCGAGCGGAGGAGATTGCCGAAGAGGCCGGGATCGCCGTCGGCACAATCTACAACTACTTCGAGAGCAAGGCTCAAGTCCTGCTCTCCGTTTTTGAGCGTGAGTTCGAGGAGGAAGTCGGGCTCTACGAATCGATGGCAAAGAGCGGTGTGTCGGTGCGCGAGCGCTTCAGCAAGATCCTCAGTGCGCACTTCGCACGGCTTGCGGAGTCGCGCGACCTAGCCGTGGTCCTCGTGCGCGAGCGCTACAACGGGTCGGGCGAGATCGGCGAGGCCATGGCGAAGATGCAGCGCAAGATGCTCGACAAGATCGAGAAGCTCATCCAGGACGGCGTGGACGCAGGATGGCTGCGCACCTGCAACGTGCGCATGGTTGCGCCGGCGCTGTTCGCCATCGTTCAGTCCATCGGCGAGGCGGCAATGATCTACCCGGAGTCCCAGCAGAAGGCATTCCTCGCCCGGGCGCCCGAGGAGCTCGCAGGTCTCATCTGGAACGGGCTCGGACGCGAGGAGGCGGCATGACGCGCGATACTTCGGTTGCTGTGGCCGTCCTCGCAATCCTGCTCTTGGCCCACCTTGTCGCCAGTGCGCAAGACCAGGAACCGGCGGAGGGTGCCGCGTTCACAGAGCCGACCCCAACCGACAACCCGGCTGCTCAGAAACGGAGAACATGATGCGCAAGTTCACCGGATGGATCGTCGATCACGCCTGGCTGACGCTCGCCGTCGTCGTCGCGATCACCGTCTTCTTCCTCGTCTTCATCCCGAAACTCCAGCTGCAGACGGACTTCGGCAAGTACTTGCCGGACAGTGACCGTTCGGTGCAGATGATGCGGAACGCGGAGAGGATCTTCGGCTCGCAGGAATTCTTCATGGTCCTCGTCGAGACGCCGGACACGATCTTCACGGTCGAGACGATCGCCGAGATCCACGCGATGGAGCTTGAGTTCGAGAACCTGCGCGAGATCGACCAGGTCATCGGACCGACGACGGCAACGGTCATCTCGGCAACCGGCGACAGGCTCTCGATCGAGAAGGCGGCGGAGCTCTTGCCGAAGACACCGGCCGAGGTCGAGACCTATCGCCAGAAGGTGCTCGGCGATCGCAACCTCCGCGGCTACATCTTCGCCACGAACGAGCGCGCTGCCGGCATCGTCCTGAAGCCGAGCCCGTACCTCGATGACACGGCCGTCCTCGTCGCTGCCGTCGACCAGATCGCGAAGGCGCACGACCACGAGGAGTTCACGGTCTACGTCGGCGGCATCGCCCCGCTTCGCTCCGCGATTGGCGACAGCATGATGCGCGACATGGTGCTGCTCACGCCTCTCGTGCTGCTCGTGATGGAGCTTCTCGTCTTCCTCGCGTTCCGCACCGGGCGCGGCGTCGCCCTGCCGTTCCTCCTCATGACGTTCACGACGATCTGGACGGTCGGGCTGATGGCGCTCCTGCGCGTGCCGCTCACGGCGTTCTCGTTCTTCATGCCCGTCATGCTCATCGCGGCAAGCAAGGCGTACGCCATCTTCACCGTGAACCGCTACTACGAAGAAGCCCAGTACGCCGATCGGCTGCCGCGGCGCGAGATGGTCATCCAGACGATGCAGGACATGGCGAAGCCGCTATCGATGGACGCCCTGGCCGAGGTGACGGGATTCCTGTCGCTCCTCGCGGCCAGTCTGTGGCCGCAGCAGACGTTCGGCTTGTTCATTGCCGTAGGCATCGTCGTCACGCTTCTGCTCAACTTCGTCCTCTTGCCCGCGATCCTCGCCCTGTTGCCGCTCCCGAAGAAGCATCGCGACTACGGCCGCGGCTGGCTCCCGAACGCGCTCGTGCGGTTCGGCCGTCTCATTTCGCGGCGGCGCATCGTCGTGCTCATTCTCTCCGCCGCCGTCCTCGTCGGATTCGCCGTCGCGATCCCACGCCTCGTCGTCGACACATCGCCGACGGAGTACCTCGGCAGCGACCACGAGGCGATGAACGCGATGCATGCTCTCGACCGCAACTTCGGTGGCAGCTCGCAGCTCTCGATCCACATCGCAACCGGCCGCCCCTACGGACTCAAGGACCCGGAGGTGCTGAAAGCGGTCGTGAAGCTGCAGGAGTTCATCGAGGCGCAACCGGAGTACGGCGGCAGCGTCACGTCGCTCGCCAACGTGGTGCGCGAGATGAACCAGAAGTTCCACGCCGACGATCCAGACTACTACGTAGTTCCCGATGACTCGAAGCGCGTGGCCGCGCTCCTCACCCTGTTTACGTTTAGCGGCGACCTGTGGAACATGGCGACGCCCGACTTCTCGCAGGGTGAGGTGGTGGTGCGCACGAGCCTGCACGGCACGGCACAGATCATCGACCTTGCGAACCGCGTGAAGACGTATGCGAACACGGTCTTCCCATCCGGCGTCAGCGTCGAGTTCGTTGGCGCCGAGCAGGCGTGGGGTTCGCTCGCCCAGGAGACGGTGCCGAACACTGCGCTCACTCTCGCGATCGCTCTCGTCGCGGCGCTCCTCATCGTCACCATCCTGTTGCGATCGATCGTCGCCGGCCTCATCGCCGTGTCGCCGATGATCCTGACGATCGTCATCAACCTCGGAACGATGAGCTACCTGCGCATGCCGCTCGATCTCGCTTCCCTGATGATCGGCTCGATCACCGTCGGCGTCGGCATCGACTACACGATCAACTTCATCGTCCGCTGGCGGACCGAAATGGCCCGCGGCCGCACGATCGAGGAAGCGCACGAAGTGACAATGCGCACCATGGGTCGCGGCATCTTGTTCAACGCGCTGACGCTGACGGCGGGGTTCGCGATGTTCTACCTCTCGGCGTTCAAGGGCTTGCGCAACTTCGGACTGCTCATCAACCTGACGATGATTTGGTCCTTCCTCGGTTCGTTCATCGTGGTGCCGGCGCTCCTGCTCATCCTCAGGCCGCGATTCCTCACCGGCAAGAAGAGGTCGCGGATCACGGCACCCGAGCCCCCATCTTCCTCCCAGGAGGCTTCTTCATGATTGGAAACAAGCAGCGTCTCACCTTGTTGCTCGCCTCGGCTGTCGTCGTCGCTCTGGCGCTCGGAAGTCTGAGCGCCAGAGCGCAGTCGTTGACCACGGCCGACATTCTCGCCGCAGTCGATGCGCGCGGCGGAATCGCGGGGATCGGCAGCCAAGTGGCATTCCTCTCGATCGTCTATCGGGACAAGAACAGCTCAGTGCAGGAGTTGTCGTTCGTATCGTTCGCGAAGTCGTCGGCCGATCCGCAGGTCGCGGACGCTGGGCTCATCTACTTCCTCACTCCTCCAGCCTTGCCGTGCGGCGCCATGCTCTTGACCATCGATCACAAGGTCACAGGTCAGCCGACGGGACTCTACTTCTTCCATCCCGCCCTCGGCCAGGTGAAGGAGTTCACCTCGACCAGCGAGCGGAAGGGCAGCCTCGCCGGGACGAACATCCGGTTCGACCAGATCGGGCGGAGCGAGCTCGCCTCGAAGTTCGACGCGGAGCTCCTCGGCGAGGCGACGCTCGATGTGATGGTGAATGGCGCCGCCGAGAGTCGCCGCGTCTACGTTCTTCAGCTGACGGCGGACCCGAGCACAAATCCGAACGAGAGCCTCCCCGATCGCACGATCTGGGTCGACGCCGAGGGGTTCCTCGTCCTCGCGATGGAGAGCAAGAACGAGATTGGGAAGCTTCAAGACGTTCTTCGGGTGAATGCGCTCGCAACGTTCGAAGATCGGCTTGAGTACACGCAGATGACGGTGTCGAACCTGCTCGACTCGAGTTCGACGATCGTCACGGTCGCTGACCGAGAAGACGTCGGCGAACTCCCAGATTCGATGTTCGACCCCGCAGCCCTCGCGCAGTTCGATCCGGGTGCCTGGAACGACCTCCTCCAAGTCAAGGTGCCCGACCCCGTCTGCCCGTAGACTTGACAAGGCGGCCGAACGCTGGCGCGGACGGGCAGGCTGCTGCCCACGCGTTGGACTTGGTGTCGGTGGAATCCCCCGCGCGCCGGCCTCTCCGGCCTAACAACTCAGGTGGTGCAGCTTTTCAACCGCACTCCCTGGCCGCGTACATGGCCGCATCGGCGTTCTGCAGGGGATTCGTGCTGTTACCCGCGTCGTCGGGGTAGGCTTCGCCTTATGGGGCACTCCACAGGAGAATGGTCCCGTCATCAGACCCTGAAGCAAGACTCGTCCCGTCCGGGGAGAAGGCGACGGAATTCACAGCCTGCGTATGGCCGGCAAGGGTTGACAGAAGAGCCCCTGTCGCTGGGGCCCACAGCTTTGTCGTGCTGTCATCTGACCCGGAGGCAAGAGTCTTCCCGTTCGGAGAGAAGGCGACGGAAGAAACCGCGTCCGTGTGCCCGGTGAGAATTGAGAGAAGAGCCCCCGTGGTCGCGTCCCACAGCATAATCGTCTCGTCATCAGACCCTGAGGCGAGGGTCTTCCCGTCCGAGGAGAAGGCCACGGAGTAGGCCGGGCCCGTATGCCCAGACAGAGTTGCGACAAGAGCCCCTGTGGCCACGTCCCACAGCTTTGTCGTGCTGTCATCTGACCCCGAAGCGAGTGTCGTCCCGTCCGGGGAGAAGGCTACGGCTTCGACCGCGCCCGTGTGCCCAGACAGGATTGAGAGAAGAGCCCCCGTGGTCGCGTCCCACAGCATAATCGTCTCGTCATCAGACCCTGAGGCGAGGACCTTCCCATTCGGGGAGAAGGCAACGGAACAGACCCAGTCCGTGTGCCCGAACAGGGTGCGCAAGAGCGCCCCCGTGGCCACGTCCCATAGCAGGATCGTCTTGTCCCATGACCCTGAAGCGAGGGTCGTCCCGTCAGGAGAGAAGGCGACAGATTCGACGGGATCTGTGTGCCCGGATAGGGTGCGCGGGAGCGTCCCTGCGGCCACACCCCACAGTTCCACCGTATTCTCATATGACCATGACCCGGAGGCGAGGGTCTTCCCGTCCGGGGAGAAGACCACGGAATCGACCAAGCCCGTGTGCCCAGACACAGTTGAGAGAAGAGCCCCCGTGGCGACGACCCACAGCTTGATCGTCTTGTCCCATGACCCTGAAGCGAGGGTCGTCCCGTCAGGAGAGAAGGCTACGGAACTGACATAGTCTTTGTGCCCGGAGAGGGTTGAGAGAAGAGCCCCCGTGGCGACGTCCCACAGCTTGATCGTCTTGTCCCACGACCCCGAAGCGAGTGTCGCCCCATCGGGGGAGAAGGCGACGAAGCAGACCGCGTTCCTGTGCCCGGACAGGGTTGAGAGAAGAGTCCCCGTGGGCACGTCCCACAGCTTGATCCTGTTGTCAAAAGAACCTGAGGCGAGGATCTTCCCGTCCGGGGAGAAGGCCACGGAGTAGACCGGACCCGTATGCCCAGATGCAGTTGCGACAAGAGCCCCTGTGGCCACGTCCCACAGCTTGATCGTCTCGTCATAAGAACCTGAGGCGAGGGTCTTCCCGTCCGGGCAGAAGGCCACGGAAGAGACCCCCTCCGTGTGCCCGGTGAGGATTGAAAGAAGAGCCCCCGTGGTCGCGTCCCACAGCATAATCGTCTTGTCAGTAGAACCTGAGGCGAGGACCTTCCCATTCGGGGAAAAGGCAACAGAAGAGACCGCATCCGTGTGCCTGGAGAGCGTACGCAGAAGCGTTCCTGTGGATGCATCCCAGAGCATGAGCGTGCTGTCACCAGCTCCGGAGACGACGATCCTCCCATCCGGAGAGAAGACCACGGAATGGACTGGACCTGTGTGCCTTGTCAAGAGCTGCACGAGCTCCAGAGTGTCGCTTCGCCTTAGCTCAACGCCAATGGACGTGGCAACAGCAAGCCAATCGCCGTCCGGCGAGTACCGCAGGTCTTCGATACGGCCCAGCCCAAGACGAGCGATTGCGCCTGTAGGAAGAGCTGCCCCCGGGGGGGCAGTTGGCGATGATGTACCTGGCGCCATGACGTAGCTCACCATTGGCCAGAGGAGAAGAGTCCCGTCAGCTGACCCCGAAGCAAGTGTCGTCCCGTCCGGGGAGAAGGCTACGGATGTGACCGTGCTCCTGTGCCCGGACAGGCTGCGCTGGAGCGTCCCCGTGACTACATCCCAAACCATGATCGTGCCGTCCCGTGACCCCGAGGCGATGTTGTGCCTGTCCGGGGGGGAGAAGGCCACGGATTCGACCGCGTCCGTGTGCCCGGACAGGCTGTGCAGCAGCGTCCCTGTGGCCACGTCCCACAGCTTGGTCGTCCTGTCCCGTGACCCCGAAGCGAGTGTCGTCCCGTCCGGGGAGAAGGCTACGGATTCGACCGCGTCCGTGTGCCCGGACAGGCTGTGCAGCAGCGTCCCTGTGGCCACATCCCAAACCATGATCGTGTTGTCCCGTGACCCTGAGGCAAGGGTCTTCCCGTCCGGGGAGAATGCGAAGGAGGTGACGTAGCCTGTGTGCCCTACCAAGAGCTCCACGAGCTCCAGAGTCTCGCTTCGCCTTAGCTCAACGCCAATGGACGTGGCAACAGCGAGCCAATCGCCGTCCGGCGAGTACCGCAGCTCTTCGATACGGCCCAGCCCAAGACGAGCGATTGCGCCTGTAGGAAGAGCTGCCCCCCGGGGGGCAGTTGGCGATGATGTACCTGGCGCCGTGACGTAGCTCACCATTGGCCAGAGGAGAAGAGTCCCGTCAGCTGACCCCGATGCAAGGGTCTTCCCGTCGGGAGAGAAAGTGACGGAATAGACTGGATACGTGTGCCCAGTCAGGGTGCCGAGGAGCGTCCCCGTGGCCATGTCCCACAGCTTGATCGTCTCATCCAGAGACCCAGTGGCGAAGGACTTCCCGTCCGGGGAGAAGGCGATGGAGTAGACTGGATACGTATGCCCGGTCAGGGTTTGTAGGACCGTCCCTGTGGCCACATCCCACAACTTGACCGTGCTACCCCGTGACCCCGCGGCAAGGGGCTCCCCATCCGGAGAGAAGGCGACGGGAAAGACCCAGACCCAGCCCGTCTCCCCCGACATCGTACGTTGGACCATACCCGTGGCCACATCCCACAGCTTGATCGTATTGTCGTAGGACCCGGAGGCAAGGATCTTCCCATCCGGGGAGAAACCGACAGAACAGACCGGATACGTGTGCCCGGACAGGGTTTGTAGAACCGTCCCTGCCGCCACGTCCCACAGCTTGATCACATTGTCGTAGGACCCGGAGGCGAGAGTCTTCCCGTCAGGAGAGAAGGCGACGGAGTGGACCGCGTCCGTGTGCCCGGACAGGGTACGCAGGAGCGTCCCTGTAGCTACATCCCACAGCATGATCGTGTCGTCCCGTGACCCTGAGGCAACGGTCTTCCCGTCCGGGGAGAAGGCCAGTGAGTAGACCGAACCCGTGAGCCCCGCCAAGACCCGCACGAGCTCCAGAGTGTCACTTTGCCTCAACTCGACACCAAGAGACGTTGCAACGGCAAGCCAACCTCCGTCTGGTGAATACTGCAGCATGTTGATACCGCCCAGTCCGAGACGTGCGATTGCACGTTCTGGAGGAACTGCAGCGCCTTGAGGAGATCCAACAGGCCCGGCCAAGATGACAAGAGCCATCACTAGCAGAGTCGCCCGCATCGCTTCACCCCCGCGAGGAAGGATTGTCACAGAAGGCATGGGCTCCTTGGACATTCACGATGACTTCTGGCGTGCAGTACGAGGCATGACCCGACCCGGTGTGCGGTCCACTGCTAGAGTCACTCCAGCACCCATTGCCGCTACACACATCGCAGGACCCGTCATAAGCTCTCACACTCGCGCACGTTCGTCACTCGTCCCGAATGCTTCCCATGGAAGCCCCTGCTGCGCCCCTCCTCCCACGGACTACCTGGCTCGATGAACAGGGTCTTGACTCCAAGATCCTAGAGCCACTCTCGCACTTCCCTGGAACAGGACTCCGGCCCGTAGTCCGGGCGGACCTCTGCCAGCTGTCCTTGCCGAGTCTTCGCAGCGAGGATCTTAGCCAAGTTCGCCTTTCAGATCGTCCCCGAAGCGCTACTCCCACTCCCCGTACATCACGAACGGCGCCCAGTAGTAGGGGTGGCGGTAGGGGAGACCGTGGTTTCCGTGGAGCAGCGCGCGCTGCGCTATCGCCAACGACTGCGCCTTCGCATGGCCGGACGACATGAGGCTCTTGTAGAACTCAACCATCAACTCGCCCGTCGACGCGTCGTTCACGTTCCACAACGTTAGAAGCGCTGTCGGCACCCCCGCCACGAACAGCGCTTGTCCCAGCCCCTGGATCTCGTCCCCCACTACGAGATCCTCTGTGATGTCAGGAGGAAGCGCAGTCTGGCACGCGGACAGCACGACCAGGCTCGGAGCCTGAATGGCTCTCGCCGGAGGCCACAGACCGAGGATCTCGCCGGCATAAAGGCGACCGTCTTCACCCGCTCCCTCCAGGAACTGCACCTCCGAGGCGAAGGGCACCGTCTTGTCGAACAAACCGTGCGTCGACAAGTGCACCACGTCGTACCCCCTCGCTCCCAGCGCTCCTTTCACCGCGGCTTCCGTGCCTTCTTCACGCAGAAGAAGCGTCGAGTCAGGGAAGAGTCGAGCGACGGTTCTTGCCTCCGTCTGCGAGTACTCCAGGTCTCCCGTTGGGTTGCCTACTGAGAGAACGGACGTGTATGTCCCATCCCCTTCGTGGTGCAGTGGCCAGTAGAGAGACGCCAAGCTCGGCGCGTAACTCAAAGTGAATCGCTCGACCAGGTACTGACCTCCCAGGAGGCTCCCCCCCTGACACCCCGGGCAGTAGTACAGGGCGGCGAAGGGGAGGTAGAAGAGGACGTCCGAGGGGATGATGACGAGGTGCTCTGCGCCGACCAGATACTCCTCCACGGGAGCGATGAGGAGATCGTACAGAGCGCTTCCCTGTTCCATCGGAACCATGTCGAACATCGCTTGTGGCGAAGGCGTCTGGATCACGTCGCGGAAGCTCCTCACAGCCTGCGCGAGATCTTCTCGCGAGACCACGATCCGGCTTGCGGTCTGGATCCCGCCCTCGGTGATCACCCACAGGATCGTCTCTTGGTCGGTGACGAAGTACTCTAGAGCTAGCGTCTTCTCGCCCAACTCCACCTGGACCGCTCTGGAGTACATCTGTAGTCTGTCGGGACTCACGTAAAGAGTTTCCCCCAGCGCGGGATTCTTCTCGTCCAGGTCAGCCAAGAATGCCTCGTACTCCTCCTGGGTTCGTTGAGGAACCTCCTGGCCACTGGAGCGATTTAGGAGAGGAGTGGGCGTTCCGGCAGGACTGCTGATGGGCTGGGATGCAGAGGCTTGAACGCCACCGGCCTGGGCGCTCAGTACCTTCACGACCGCGCTTCCGCTCTGCATCTCGGGCGAGAGCGTGTCAGGACGCCAGACCATCGTCGTCTCCATCATATCCGACAGAGTTCTCGCTTTCGCCCGCTCAGCGTATCCGAAAGCCTGTCCGCTCTGAGAGAGCTGCAGCATCGACGGCACGAGGTCCGCAAAGACAAACGACCCGCGGGCAGAGAACGTTGCCCGCCACTGCGCGGATCCAAGCACAGCTCTTCCCCGTTCGAGGCCCTCCACGGCCGCCTGCCACGCGGCCACAGCCAACTCCTCGTGCCCAGAGAGCTGATAGGCCCGACCTAGCCAGTAGCTTGTCAGCCATGGGGTCAGCAGTCTGGGTCCCTGTGCAATGGCCCCTTCTGACGCAAGAAGCGGCAGGCTCCAGATTACGATTCTGCTACTCCAGTCTGAACAGGCGCCGAGGTAGCGACTGTCCGGACTGAACTCCAGGTTCTGCGTTGCACCAAGATCGTAGTAGAAGTCACCAATCGGAAACCGGAGGAGCGGTTCCCAACTCGCCACGTCAACGACATTGACCCACAGCGACTTCCCATCAGACTCTGAATAGGCTAGCAGCCTTCCATCCTTGCTCACGGCCACGCCAGGCTTCCCAATGCTCGTATCGATGGGAGAAGTCACACTCTGCAGCCGTAGGTCCCAGAGCCGAAGCCCTGCACCGTCATGTGACGTCACAAGGATGGTATCTCCCGCAGCGAAGGCCATCTCCCGCACTGTGTCGTATGTCATGACCGAAGCGCGGACCTCAGAGGCCTTGGGTTCCCAGATGACAAGAAGCCCGTCGATGGACCCGAGAGCAAGGAACCTGCCGTCACCGGAGAAGGCCAGCCGCCAGATGGGGCTCTGCATCGCCGTCGCAGGTTCAGCCAGGCAGCCAACGAGGCGTCCGCTTTCGACCTCCCAGACCCTTACGGAGCTTACAGAGCTGGAGTCGAGGAACGCTGCGGCGACAAGCTCTCCGTCCGGCGAGAAACTGACTCGGTGGGCATGTGTATTCGAGTCACTCAGGGCCCAGATCACCTGTGAGGTCGCTGTGTCGACAAGCAAGACCGAGCCGTCAACACAGGCGGCAAATACGGATGCCGCCGGAGAGAAGATCGCGTGCTCGATGGCGTATCGTGACAGGAGAAGCGCCATGGCAGCCGTCGGACTTTCCTCTGAAATCCAGAGCTGTACAGATCCGTCATGGCACCCTGATACAAGCAGCTGGCTCTGCGGGACCGATATGGTGCACTCCATGGAGGTCGTGAGCGGCCGAACCTGGGCACGCGGCCGCCAGAGGTTGAGATCCCAGATACAGAAACCACCAGGACCCGAGTCAAAGACCAGGCCGTCTCCCGCAGCAGTGAAGTCCAGGCTCATCCCCCGGGTGTTAGGGTCCTCCAGGGAGCGCTCAAGACTACCGCGGAGAGGGTCCCAGAGCATGATCTCGTTGCAGCCGGCGCTTGCGAGCACGCGCCCCGTCGGCGAGAAGGCGACTGAGGCTATCTCCTCGGCGTGCCCGACCAGGGTGTAGATCTGCTGCCAACTCCCTGCCCGCCAAACGCGGACTGACTTATCGTCAGAGCCAGAGGCCAGCCATTTGCCGTCTGGCGAAAACGCAAGGGTACGGACAGCTCCTGTGTGACCCGCCAGCGTGCGCGGGGCGGTTGGTGTCGCCGCTATCCGCCAGACATGGATCAAGCCGTCCGCAGCACCGGCTGCGAGGAAGAAACCATCGAAAGAGAAGGCGACGGCCTTTACTTCCGACTCGTTCTCAAGAACCATCTGCTCAATGCCCGAGGCAACATCATACAGCTCGACGCGCTGCTTGCGGGCCACTGCAACGATACGGCCATCGGGGGAGAAAGCAACATCATTCGCGGGCCCCCGGGAACTCCCAAGAGGCGGCAGAATGGCATGTAGGCGTGTCCTGCTCTCAAGGTTCCAGAGGGAGACCGTCCCGTCGATAGATAGACAGGCCAGTCTCCGGCCATCGAGCGAGGCTGCAACGTGCACTATGGGCTCGCTCGACGCAGGGAAGCCGTCAACCGGGACCGACTCCCGCCACTCCCAGACGTTGGGCTGTCCCTCATATGGGGTAGATATGAGCGAACGCCCGTCGGCACTAAAGGAGAGATCGTCAACCCGACCGCTGGGATCGTATGAAACTGAGCGGACTTGAACCCCGCAGCCTGCTGCACGGGCCAGAGCCTCCAGCGCGGGGGTCGTCTGGCCTTGGAGTGTGTAGAGACGGCCCAAGTTGGTGAGCGTCGTGCATTGGGCAGCCGGATCCCTCTCCTCTCCGAAGAGCTCCGCTGCCTGCTGGAAGTACGCTAGCGCGTCCTGACCACGCCACCACAGGGCCTCATGGCATAGCGCGAGGTTGTTATAGCACCAGCCTTCGCCTGCCCGATCGCCGAGCTCGCGAAGAATCGGTAGGGCTGAATCATACAGCTGTATCGCAGCAAGGAGCCTCCCCTGCATTTGATAGAGGCGACCCAACAGAATCGAGGCAGTCGCCCTCCACCGGTTGTCGCCAAGAGCCTCAGCACCTTCCGCGGCCCGTTCGAGGTACTGACCGGCCCGTGACGGATTCCACGCGTCCAGGCAACTCCTACCCGCACCGGCTAGCGCCCAGATCTGTGCTTCCGCGTCTCCGCCGCACTCAGCCGAGACGGAGGAGAACAGGTCAAATGCCTGGTCGTATTTGCCCTCGCCGATGTAACACTCGCCCAGACTGAGATGTGCTCGAATGTCGTACTCTCTCCAATCGAGCTGCTGAGATAGACGCTTCGCCTCTTCAAACGACGGCTCCGCAGAGGCAGCATCCTGTTGCCCAAGTAGAGTCCAACCGAGCGAGTACACGTCTCGCACGAGTACCGCAAGCCCGCGCGCATTCGGCTCCTCTCGAAGTGTGATATTGCGAAACGCTACTCTGAGTGGTGCCTCCCCTTGCGTCCCCGCGCACAAGGCGACCTCTCCGTCCGATGCTCCTGGGATTCTCAGATCAGCGACACGAACGCCGTTGACATCGAGCAGGACGTGGTCTGCCCTCACAACCACTCGCAGCCGATTGGCTCCCTCTGTGCTCCATGCCGAGGTCGGCGCCCACAACACGACGTCCTGCCACGAACCATCCTGCAGAACTCGCACTCTGTATTGGCCTTCGTTGGATAGAGTCAGAGCGCAGAGCTCATCCTGTGCTGCATACCGAAAGACAATGCCAAACTCACCGTCTCCTGCGAGCGCTTGGACATCGAAGCTCACGAGGAAACTGAACGGCTCGCTGCTACTGGAGATCCTGACAGAGCCAAGGTCCGGGCCTTGCCCCACTTCCAGGTCAAGACCATTGCCATCCCGGACAAGGTACCTGACAGGATCCGTACCAGTCCACTGTCCAGGTGTTCCCAAGGCTTCGGCGGCGACAGCCGGCCACGCCTCCGGGTCCTGTTCGTAGGCGCCGGGGCGTAGCGATGCAGTTGCCAGCGTGCAGAGGATCAGCCCAAGTACGACCGTCGTGCGCCTTTGCATCCTCGCTCTCTCCTCGGGAGAAGCTCCCAGCTGCCCGCTGTGCTGGTAGCCATGCCCTACACGACTCTACAGGGCCGAGCTGGTGACATTCCAGAGTCTGATGGTAGAGTCCCACGATCCAGAAGCCAAGATCCTTCCATCCGGCGAAAAGGCGATGGCGTTGACCCGGGCCCCAGTGTCAACTGCAGAAGGTAGTTGCTCGCCTGTTGCTGTGCTCCAGATCCTGATGGTCCCGTCCCTTGAACCGGACGCAACGAGTTCTCCATCCGGAGAGAAAGTAACGGACAAGAGTCCACCTTCGTGTATGCTGCTGTGTATGCTGCAAATGCTGATGAGAGTCGACGTCGCTATCTCCCACAGCTCGATTGTTCCATCCCCCGAGCCGGAGGCAACCAATTCTCCGTCCGGCGAAAAGGCGACCGCCGACACCCCAGTCGCCTGCCCCTCAAAACTACGTAGGCGAGTTCCAGTGGCTACGTCCCACAGGCTGATCGTCCCATCTACTGGACTACCGGCGACGAGCGCTCCGTCCGGCGAGAACGAGATCGGCCCGCCTTCGGAGAACGGGTCGTGCACAATGCTGCTGAGTAGATCCCCGGTGGCGACGACCCAGAAACTGACCGTAGATGGAGTCGCGCAAGCGATAGACTGGCCGTCCGGAGAGAATGTCACCGATCTGATTGAGGCCAATGGCTCAGTTTGGAAGGTATCGAGCAGGCTGCCCGTCACAACGTCCCACAATCTCGCTGTCTTGTCGGTAGACCCGGAAGCAAGTAGCTTGCCATCGGGGGAGAATGTCACCGCGGTAATCGTACCTGTGTGACCGACGAGAGTACGTAGCTCTCTCCCAGCTGCGACACCCCATACCTTGATAGTACAGTCGCCTGATCCACTCGCAATCATCTGCCCATCTGGGGAGAACGCGACTGCAGTGACAAGACCCGTGTGCCCGGGCGGCGCCCGCAGCTCCTCGCCGGTCGCCGCATCCGACAGCCTAATCGTCCCGTCCCTTTCCGCGTGAAAGACCTGGGCGGCGGCGGTTTTCAAGCCGGAAGCGATGGCGCTGCCGTCAGGGCAGAAACTGACGGAGTTGACCTCGCCCGTACGGCCAGCGAGGGTACGTACCTCGACACCGGTCGCCACGTCCCAAAGCCTTGCTGTACAGTCGGCCGACCCGGAGGCGAGAAGCCGACCATCTGAGGAGAACGCTACTGCATTGACCTCCCCAGTGTGGCCAGCAAGCGTGCGCAGCTCTTGCCCCGTCGCGACGTCCCACAGCTTGATTGTGCGGTCGCCCGAACCAGAAGCGAGTTTCGCACCATCCGGCGAGAAGACCACCGATCTCACAGAGCCTCTGTGACCAGTAAGTGTTTGCACGTCATCCCCGGTAGCGCTATCCGAGAGCGTGACCGTGTGGTCGTAGGAGCCCGAGGCGATGAGCTTTCCGTCAGGCGAGAAGGCTACTGAACTGACCCAGTCGGAATGGCCTCCACTCGTGCGGGTCAGCGAACCTGTGGCAACGTCCCACAGCTTCACGGTCCTGTCGTCAGACGCGGATGCAAGGATACCTCCGTCTGGGGAGAAACAGACTGAGTTCACACCGGCGTTGTGGCCGAGAAGAGTCCTCAGCCGCGCCCACGTTGCCACATCCCACAGACTGATTGTGTAGTCCGCCGATGCGACCGCCAGAGTCTGCCCGTCCTGAGAAAAGGCGACCGCATTGGTCCTGCGCGAGTGACCGGTGAGAGTGGCAACCACCCGCCACTCGCTCATGTCGAAGACCGAGACGGTAGCGCCGTGCACGACGGCCAGCAACTGCCCGTCGGGCGAGAAAGCAACCCAGCTGACCTCCGCGAATCCAAGAGCCGATAGCGGAGTGACAACGTAGGCGGCTCCGGCAGAGCTTCCCGCCGTGGCTGCGTTGGCCGCGCCTGCTGAGCCAACGCAGGTGCCGCCCAGAACAAGTGTTACTACAGCGGCTACTGCGAACTCAACCTGACGCCATCGTCCTGCCATTCTCGTCACCTCCAGTCCCCGATCAGGTTGAACGCGGCCCAGAAGGCGGGATGCGGATACAGCCGCCTCACATCTCGCTGCGCTTGGCGCAACGCCTCCGCCTTGTCCATCCCCTGGTTCAGGTACTCGTAGAACGCCACCATGAGGTCCTTCGTCGCGTCGGAGTAGACACTCCATAGACTCGACAGCACCGATGGCGTACCCGCATGAAGAAACGCCCGCGTCAGCCCGACGATCTCATCCCCCGAGGTCAGCTCTTCCATCAGCTCGGGCGACAGCTCGACATCCTCTTCGCCGCTACCCCCCACGGCCAGTGCCTGCGCTTCCATGTCCTTCAGATGAGGCAACAGCGTCTCGCAGGCGCTCAGCACGACGAGGTCGGCATGAAGGTCGAGTCCGAACACCTCGTACGTGTGGAGCCTCCCGTCATTCCCCTCTGTCGGTGTGAGCACGAGGTACGAGTACATCGGGTTCACGGCGTTGAACAGCCCATGCGTTGACAGGAGAAGCTGGCTCGCCGTGGAGGACTGGCTCTGCACCACGCCCTCTGTCGCCTGCTTGTCGACGTAGACGTCGTGCGCAGGGAAGAGACCCGCCACAGCCTCGGCCTCTACCCGCGCTTCCGGGAGACGCGTCAATGCTGGGTCTCCCGAGTCCGGGTCGGCGAGGGCAAGGAGCGACTCTTCTGTGGATGCCTCTCCCGCAGCCTCTTGGGCGTACTTGAGGGCAACGAGGCTCGGCGCGTAGCTCAAGGCGTACTGGTCACCGAAGTACGCGCCGGGTGCGAACTGCGTCGACCAGAGGAGGTCGTCCGTCCCTTGCGAGTCCAGCAATGCAGCGAACGGGAGGTAGTGAAGGGGGCCGGAGGGGATGACGACCACGTGGGTCATGGCGGCGAGCTTGCCCTCGATCGGCTGGACGAGAAGCGCGTACAGATCGCGCGACTGAGCGAGCAGAGCTTCGTCGGCCGTGTTCCCCAGACTGGGCGGTGCCTCCAGCGCTTGACGGAACGCAATCACTTGGCTGGCAAGGTCTTCGCGGCGGATCTCCAGCCGGAGTGGCTCCCGCACGCCTGCTTGGGTGATTACCCAGACGAGCACTGCGTTCTCGGTCACGAAGTACTCGACCGCCGCGGTCCCAGCTGGCAGGGAGGCAATCATCTCACCGAGGTCCGCGTCGATCACCGCTGGGTCGACCCCTTCCGAACCGATTCCCATCCCAGTCACATTCGCGAGCGTTGCGACCGGACCCGCCGCCAAGAGGTCGAGGAATGTCCGCGCCCGACAGCGCTCAGCGCAGGAGAATCCCGACGCGCCCTGCCCCTGTCGGTACAAGAGGTCGATCAGACGCTCGTAGACGTCCTGCGTCCGCTCCCCCCACGCCAGCTTCACCTCTTCCGTGCGCAGGAAGCTCCGCATGGACTCGATCACGGCGATCGAGTCGCGGTAGGAGGAGATCGCTTCCTCCCAGCGTTCAAGCTGCTCCAAACACACCCCGCGATTGAAGAGCACATTCCATCGGGTTACAGGCAGGGAGGAGAGCATCCCTTCGAGCGGTGGGAACCGATCCAACGCCGCGATTGCCTGCGCGTAGGCCGCGAGCGCGTCCTCGTACCGGCCAAGGTATCTGTAGAACCCGCCGAGGTTGTTGTCGACGTTCGCGACGTCCACGTCCATCTTCTGGGCGACGTACACCGCGCGTGCCGCCCGGTACGCCTCGAGTGCCTCCTCGTACCAGCCAAGACTCAAGTGGATGTTGCCGAGGTTCTGGTCGACCTTCGCGACGTTCACGTCCATCTTCTGGGCGACGTACACCGCGCGCGCCGCCCGGTACACCTCAAGTGCCTCCTCGTACCGGCCAAGGTCGCCGTAGACGTTGCCGAGGTTGCTGTCGACGTTCGCGACGTCCACGTCCATCTTCTGGGCGACGTACACCGCGCGCGCCGCCCGGTACGCCTCGAGTGCCTCCTCGTACCGGCCAAGGTCGTCGTAGACCAGGCCGAGGTTGTTGTCGACCTTCGCGACGTTCACCTCCATCTTCTGGGCGACGTACACCGCGCGTGCCGCCCGGTACGCCTCGAGTGCCTCCTCATACCGGCCAAGGCTGCTGTAGACCCCGCCGAGGTTGTTGTCGACCTTTGCGACGTTCACGTCCATCTTCTGGGCGACGTACACCGCGCGCGCCGCCCGGTACGCCTCGAGTGCCTCCTCGTACCGGCCAAGGTCGTCGTAGACCACGCCGAGGTTCTGGTTGACGTACGCCTCCAGCAAGGGAAATGGTGCCTGGTCAAGTGTGCGCAGCGCTTCTTCGTACGCCTCCACCGCCTGGTCATAGTCTTGCCTGTTGTACAGAGCCCCGCCCCGGTTGTACGCTCCCACGGCTAGGCGAACCGCTTCTGTCCACCCCGGCTCCAGGAAACCCTCCGGCCACGGTCCAGTGAGGTAGTCTGGACAGAGATCGATCGTGACCCCGTACACGCGGTTTCCCGTGCCAGCTATCTTCCCGGCGAACGTGGCCGGGGCGCCGGAGTACCCGCAGGCCTGGGTGTACAGATTGATGGCCCACTGCCCAAGGGCGATCACACTGCGGGACAGGTGAGCGTTCACGTCCGCTGTGAGCAGCACTCCAATGGGACCGTGCAGGAACTCACACTCCTCTACGTCGGCCGCGGCATTGCCCAAGAGGGCGTTGGCGACCTCGTTGTCGATGAACAAGCTTCGCCTGATGGAAAGGCGGCCCATCCCGGAAGACCGAATACCAATCTGGTTCTCAATGGCGATCGAGTCCAGGACCTCCAGGGTTGCCTGCTCGCCAAGGTTCGCGTAGATTCCGTTGTCTCCACCCCTGACGGTCAGCCCCTCGACGAGCACCGTGCCCAAGTCCACGGTGACCGTGATCACATCCTGATCCGGGTTAGGAGCCTGGATCTCCGTCTCCGTCCGTCCCTCCCCCATGAGAGTGAGCGGCTTCTTGATGACCAAGGCTTCCTTGTAGTGACCAGCACGGATATGCACCGTGTCCCCGGGTTCCGCCACGTCGATCGCCGCCTGGATGGTGGCGAAGTCGTCGGGGACCTTGAGCGTCTGCGTGGCCCCCGCCGGAACGCTCGCGACCAAGCAGAAGAAGAGAAGGCTCCCGATCGCCCAACAGAGACCGATGAGATCACGTGGCCAGCACAGCGGTTCACAATGCCGCATGGCCGTCCCCCTTCCTGCTGCCGCACGTCTCGGCCCCTGTATGCAGTTCATGTCGCCCTCACTTCCAGTCCCCGACGAGGTTGAACGCGGCCCAAAAGGCGGGATGTGGGTACAGCTTCCTCACGTCTCGCTGCG
>Ga0247841_10006312_pt1 | contig 18422 bp, 12 predicted proteins | sample LaCruzMarch2015__2_FD_192410 | JGI IMG/M metagenome (GOLD analysis project Ga0247841, IMG submission 192410) | Freshwater microbial communities from meromictic Lake La Cruz, Castile-La Mancha, Spain - LaCruzMarch2015_18m | ecosystem: Environmental > Aquatic > Freshwater > Lake | place: Spain... | reverse complement strand
AATTCATCGGTTGAACGTGTAAAACCAATCTGCAACGAACCGGTACATTCAATAGGCGGTAATAATGGCTCACCCAGCTCACATCCAAAACCTGACATATGAAGAAGATAAACAGGCTCTGAAGTTTCAATTAATGTAGAACTTGCGGTTATATCCATTGTATATGTCTGGCCAAGTGATATAGTGGTTATTGCAACCGGGTTACCATTAACATAAACATTGGTACCATTTTCAGTTCCCAGGATAAAGACTTTCTCAATGTTATTATTAAGAAATCCTTTCATTACAATGTATTTCTTGCCGACAATATTTAATGGTACGATCTGGTCGCCAACTATATCGGCACATCCACCCCAGATTGTACCAGACAGGGAATCGTCTTTTACCGTCACAGCAATTGGTTTGTCAGATGTTATGTGGGAGCCACACGGATGCAATAATGCTGCCTGACTTACAGCTGTTCCTGAATATGTCTGACCTTTGTTCAGTGTTATGCTGTATGTTACACCTGCAACATGACCGACAATGTTCTGTGTGGGGATAATAGTAACGGTGGTATTATCTTCAGTGGCAACAATTTCAAATGCTGAGTATCCATATACATTGTTCGTGAAATTTTGAAATGGTGTATAAAACTCTGTACCTAAGGCATTCTCACCTTTAAAGGAAAATATCTCGGGATTGCACTGACATGAAGTATAAATCTCATAATAGACTGTAACAGGATTAGTAGCTTCAACAAGTATTCCATAGTTTAAAACCGTATTGGCAGGCTTGTTTTCAATCATATCAATATAGGTTGTCAGGTCAACAGATTGGGAACTGTTAGCACCTATGCTCAATGATATTGGAGTAAATAATGTATTTGCCGGTTGTGAAATCGTGACATCACTGGCCTGTGAAAGAGTCGAAACCCTTATATAAATAGGACGGTCACCATGACTATTATCAGCTTCCGGGGCCACAAACCAGAATTCAGTATCCGTCTGGCAATACGATCTGCATGCAAAAGCAAGAATGACAAACAAACACAATAAAACTCTATAAATCATTACTTTCAAAAATTACTAAATCCGGAATATAAGACAGTATAATCGTATCAAAGGTAGCTTATTTTTACTTAAATTTTTATTAAAAATTCAAAAAATAACAAAGAAGCCTTAACTTTGTTCTTATTACAGACGTCTTATCCTTGAGAAAAACTAATTTATTATGAAAAAAATAATTTTTTACCTTTTCATGTTGATTATAACCGAAGTATCAGTAAATGCACAATGTCCGGGTTGTTTGTCAAATATGAGCTGCGGACTGGGTTCAACAGAGCCTTCCATTTGCCCTGACAGCCTGTCTGACGGAACTGTCGGTCAATCATACGATCAGGATATCACATTTTTCGTGCCTCAGCAGGTGGCTTATAATGTACCCGGAGTCGGGGTTGTAAATGTTAACGTGAACTGGGTACTCATAACAGGGATTACCGGATTGCCTTATGGAATTGAATGGCAGTCAGGTTCTTCAAATAATACATTTTATCCTGGAAACAATCCGCCTGATTCGCAATACGGCTGTGTCAAATTATGCGGTACACCGATGATTGCAGGAACATATACCATAACAGCGGCGATAACTGCACAAGGTTCATATGGTCTTGTAACACAAAGTGAACAATTCGAATTCGAGCTTTCAATAAATATTATTGCCGGGAGTTCAAATTCAGGTTTTTCCATGAGCAACATATCAGGTTGTGATTCTTTACAGGTTACATTTAACGCTCTTATTGCCAGTAATGGAAGTACTGATTATTATTATTCCTGGAATTTCGGAAACGGAAACACAAGTTTATTGGAAAACCCACCTGTCCAGAATTACACAGTATCAGGAACGTACCCTGTAAGCCTGAATACAACGATTTTCGAGGAAGAATACAACATTACCAACCTTAATGTTACCCAGTGTTCCTGCAACGACAATCTTATTTCCCCGGGGGCGCCTGATTTATTCTTCGTGCTGAAACAAGGAACAAATGTTTTGTATGCTTCATCAATTGTCAACAATTCATATACTGCATCTTTCACTTTTGGGCCGGTGGTTTTAAATAATACCACGTATACAATTGAAGTCTGGGATGATGATGTACTTTTTGATCCTGATGATCTTTGTGGTTCTGTAAACTTCATTGGTTTCCAGGCAGGTTATCATACATTGTCAAACAGTGGCCTGACTGTTAATTTTACAGTGAATCATATTACCGATTCAATCCAGTTAAATAATAATGATACTGTAAATGTTTACCCTGTTCCTTTTGTCAATCTGGGTAATGATTCAAACATAACGTCCGGTTCAATTACACTAAATGCAGGTTCGGGTTTTGATAACTACCTCTGGTCGAACGGAACAACAATTGACAGTCTGACAGTGTCATTATCAGGCACTTATTCAGTTACTGTTGCCAGTAATTTTGGATGTACCGCATTTGATGAAGTCAACCTGATTTTCGGGAATTCAAATATTGATATTGTAACAACTGATGTTACCTGCACAGGCCTCACAAACGGATCAGCCGACCTCACAATAATTGGCACAGGACCATTTTCGTATTTATGGTCAAACCAGGCTACCACACAGGATATCAACGACCTGTCCCCCGGAATATATTCAGTTACCGTTTCACAGGGATTATCGGTATTTAGTACATTAAGTATTGAAATAAATGTTCCACAACCTCTTATTCCTGTATTCGCAATTACCGATGCAGGATGTGAAACATGCTCTGACGGGGCAATTGACTTATCAATGAACGGTGGGATAACCCCATATATTTTCGGCTGGTCAAACGGCGCTTCAACAGAGGATATAGCAGGACTATTACCAGGAACCTATAATGTGTACATTCTTGATAATAATAATTGTTACACATATAATCTGGCGACTGTGGATTTTTCAATTACAGGATTACAAATAATAAGCCTGGTACAGGGATGGAGTATTTTCTCTACTTATATCGATCCCTTTTGCCCGTTATTCGACAGCGTATTTTCCTCCCTGACATCACAGACCATTATTGTAAAAAACGGCGAAGGACTGGTTTTCTGGCCCCAGTATAATATAAACGGTATTGGGGATATGGCTATCGGAAAAGGTTACCAGGTTAAAATGATCACTTCACAGGCGTTAAATATAAGCGGTGAAGTAATTATCCCTGAAAATACTCCTCTTGAAGTACCTTCAGGATGGAGTATAATAGGATACCTGCGGCAAAATCCAGGACTGATTACCGATATGATTTACGGAATCAGCAGCAATATCCGGATTATGAAAAGCGGCGGCGGTGATGTTTTCTGGCCCCAGTTCAACCTTAATACCATAATCAGTATGAACCCAGGTGAAGGTTATCAGTTAAATATGATATCTGCCGATACCCTCACCTATCCGGCAAATTAATAGTAAAATTACTAACTTATTTGCTTTTCTTAATAGTACTTTCCAAAACTTAAAGTAGTTTTGCAGAAATTTTTACCCTACTTGCAACCTTGAGATCAAATTCATAGTCAAACTGTATTTAAATCCAATTGTATGAAAAGATTGATACTATCATTTGTCTTATGTTACTTTATAAGCTTCTTATTATCAGCATCAGATGTAAAAGAAATTAAGCTGAATTCAAGCAATACCAGCTTAAAGGTAATTTCTGCAACTGAGACATCATTGCAGCTAAGTGTTTCAGTTACTTCAATTAAATTCATAAATGTTGCCACACCGGCCGGAAATTTTTATGAAATAATTTCCGATGGCTTCAGTAAGCCAAAAAATTATGGTGAACCGGAATTACCGTTATTCATCAGGCTGATAGAAATACCATATGGTGCTGAACCAGAAATTAATATATATAATGCTGATATACAGGATTATAATTTAAACGACTACGGAATAACCGGCAAAATATTCCCGACACAACCGTCAGTTTCAAAAGGTGATGATCCCTCAAAAATTATTTTTCATTGTAATCAGCCATATTATTCAGAAGACCATTTCAATGATATTCCGGTTGCAAGTGTAATTTATACCGGAACAATGAGGGGGGTGAGGATTGGAAGACTTGAAATATCTCCTTTCAGGTACAACCCGGTTACAAATACACTCAGGGTTTACAACAACATTTCGTTTAGCGTAAATTTCAAAGGTTCAGATCTGGCATTAACCCATGAACTGAAAGAAAAATATTATTCACCTTATTATAATAACACACTGAAAAAACTTATTAATTATCAACCGGTGCAAAACAAAGAACTAATCACTGTTGCACCTGTAAAATACGTAATTGTTTCAGACCCTGCATTTGAAGTTGTGCTTCAGCCTTTTATCCAGTGGAAAACAAAAAAAGGATTTAACGTGGTTGTCGGATATACCAATCAACCTTCAGTAGGAACAACAACCACTACGATCAAAAACTACCTGAAGAACATGTACACTTCGGCAACTCCGCAAAACCCTGCACCATCTTTCATATTATTTGTAGGTGATATTGCCCAGATACCTGCATTTACAGGTACACAGGGAAGTCATAAAACCGACCTGTATTATTGCGAGTACGACGGTAATAATGATTTTTTTCCGGAGGTTTATTATGGCAGGTTTTCCGCCACTAATCCTGAAGAGCTGCAACCACAGATTGATAAAACGCTTGAATATGAGCAATATCTTATGCCCGATCCTACATTCCTGAATGAAGTAGTAATGATTGGCGGCGTTGACTCGAATTACGGACAGGTATATGCAAACGGACAAATCAATTATGGTACGTCCAATTACTTCAACAGTACTTTCGGCCTGACCTCACATACCTATTTGTACCCATCTTCCGGCAGCCAGGATGCACAAATTATAAGTGATGTTAGTGCCGGTTGCGGTTTTGCAAACTATACTGCACATGGTTCCGAAACAGGCTGGGCAGATCCTTCCTTTTCCGTTTCAGATGTGACAGGCCTGCAAAACGCTCACCAGTACCCGTTAATGATAGGTAATTGCTGCCTGACAAATAAATTCGACTACAGTGTCTGTTTTGGAGAAGCTCTGCTGAGGGCAGCAAACAAAGGAGCGATAGGTTATATCGGCGGATCAAACAACACTTACTGGAACGAAGATTATTACTGGGGAGTCGGGGCGAGAGCAAATATTGTTGAATTTCCAACGTATGATGCCATTGCGCTTGGCGCTTACGATTGCGTATTCCATGCAAATAATGAGGTATTAGCCGACTGGTACATAACCAACGGACAAATGGTACAAGCCGGAAATCTGGCTGTGGTAGAAGGCAACGGAAGTTATGAGTATTACTGGGAAATTTACCACCTTATGGGCGATCCTTCAGTTATGGTATATTTTTCGGTCCCCCCTCCAATCACTGCAACATATAACAGTGCAGTACCGGTTGGTACATCATCTCTTACCGTTAATACAGAAGCTTATGCTTATGTTGCATTATCAAAAGACAATGTCCTTCTTGCCGCACAAATGACTGATATCTCAGGAGTAGCTAACCTGTCATTTGCAGGATTTACAGATGTGGGAAGTGCACTGGTTGTTATTACCAAACAAAACCGTCAGCCAATTATCGATACTTTAACAATTATTACATCAAACCTGCCTTATGTAGTTTATAATAATTACCAGATTGACGATTATAACGGTAATAATAACGGAAATGCCGATTTTAATGAACAATTCATGCTCGACATTACTGTTAATAACCTGGGCTCTGTTGATGCTCAAAATGTAACAGCAACATTATCGACCAGCGATCCAGATATTACGATAATTACAAACACTGCTTCCTGCGGAAATATTGCAGGTAATGGCACTGTTAATACCGACAATGCTTTTGAACTGAAAGTGGCAGATTTTATTACTGACCAGCACCAGGTGAATTTTACAATTGAGATTTCTGATGATGGTGGAAATATCTGGACTTCGTATTTCAACTTCAAATTAAATTCGCCGGTATTAAATGTCGATAATATTACATTTGATGATTCCCAGGGAGGTAATGACAATAACCGCTTCGATCCTGGTGAAGCAATAGTAATTGTTAATGATAATTTCAATAACGGACATGCAGTTTCCGATCAGGCAAATATTACTTTGTCTTCAGCAAGTCAATATATTACAATTGTCGGAGCCACTATACCTATTGGTCAGTTACTTACATCATCACAGGTTTCTTCTGCCTTTATCATAATCATTGATCCTTTGACCCCTTTGAATACTTCGGTTGATCTTGTTTTCACACTTACTGCAGGAAGTTATATTGTCGTTAAAACAGTAAACAAAAAAGTCGGTTTGACAGTTGAAGACTGGGAGACCGGCGATTTCACCAGTTACACATGGGTTCAGGGAGGAACCCTGCCCTGGGTCATTACAAACAGTAATTTCTATGAAGGAACTTATGCTGCACATTCAGGTGCAATAAATGCTGACCAGACATCCACCTTTTCAATTAACCTGCAGGTAACAGCTAATGATTCTGTTTCGTTTTTCAAAAAAGTATCAAGTGAACCAGGCCAGCAGTATGGTAGTACTTATCAATGGTTCGATTACCTGGAATTCTTTATTGATAATACATCCAAAGGTAAATGGGACGGTGAGACAGCATGGTCAAAAAATACTTATGCAATTACCGCTGGTTCTCACACACTTAAGTGGGTATATTCAAAAGATCAGGCCGTAAATGCCGGAGAAGACCGTGCATATGTTGATTTCATACAGTTCCCGTCAATCAATGGATCATCAGTAAATAATGTTCCCGGCTTTACTTCAGACGCTGATACAATTGCATTTAAAGACCAATTATATTCATATAATATTACCGCTGCAGATGCCGATACAGGTGATATTCTTTCAATAACCTGTGTTACAAAACCCTCATGGCTGTCGTATAACGATAATGGCAATGGTGAAGCCATTCTGCAAGGTACTCCTTCTCAAAATGAATTCGGGCAAACATTCCCTGTTGTACTTTCAGTTTCTGATGGTATTGCCAATTCACCACAGCTTTTTTATCTCACCGTAACATCCGGCATTTCGATAAATGAGACCGGAAATCAGATTAAAATGAGTATTTCGCCAATCCCTGTTAATGAAACGGCTTCAGTTATTTATTCATTAACCACCAGCTCAGACATGCTGATTATTATTTTCGATGACATGGGCAAAGAAGTTTACAAAATATCATACAGAAATCCCGCTTCGGGTGACCATGTTATAAATATCTGTTGCCGGAATTTTCGATCAGGAGTTTACTATTGCAGAATGATAACAGGAAATAACCTGGTTTCCAAAAAGTTTGTTATCACACATTAATAAATTACTATAATAAACTATTTTTAATTCATTATATATGAAGTTACTAAAACTTTCAATTATTCTGTTATTTACATCAGGAATAGTATCTGCAGTTATGGCTTCCGGCCTGATTTATACTGGCAAACAACACGAAAGTAAGAATTCTGTCACTTTAATCTCCGGTACAAAATCAACAACAATATTAAATCTTAAAGTTAATTGTTACCAGTTGCGAAAAGCAGGTATACCGGGTAGTGATTCATATATTCCTGAATCACCGGATTGTCCTGAAATACAGGAGCAAGGTTCACCTGACCTGCCCAAAATTGTTAGGTCAATAATAATTCCTGATGACGGATCAATGAAGGTTGAGATTATTTCATATGATTATATTGAAATTCATGATATCGACATTGCACCTTCAAAAGGGGTTATTACACGGGATATTGACCCTGCAACAATTCCTTTTACATTCGGACATGTATATCATGAAAATAAATTCTTTCCTGAAAATATATGTGAACTTGGTAAGCCATATATTATGCGCGACTTCAGGGGACAGACAATCATTTTCAATGCCTTTCAGTACAACCCGGTCAACAGGGTACTTAGAATATACACTAACCTTAGTGTAAGAATTACAAAGGATTCCGGAAAAAACCAGGCAGAGAACGTTTTCATGCGGCACCGTGAGTTAAATAGTATTGATAAGGAATTTTACCAGATTTATTCAGACCATTTTATCAATTTCAACAATCAGTATAAATATACGCCGGTTGATGAAGAAGGTGGCATAATGATAATATGCTACGGCAGTTTCATGAACGCCATGGAACCATATGTAAACTGGAAGATACAGAAAGGCATACCTACAGAAATTTTTAATGTATCATCTATCGGCACCACAACCACAGCCATAAAAAACTTTGTTGCCGAACAATATGCTGCCAAGAATGTAAAATATCTTTTATTAGTCGGCGATGCTGCACAGATTCCAACGATAACGGGCAGTACTGTCGGAGGCCCTTCAGATAATGCATATGCATATATTGACGGCAACGACCATTACCCAGAGATGTTTGTCGGCCGTTTTTCAGCCGAGAACACAACTCATGTTACAACCCAGGTTCAGAAAGTTCTTTCATATGAAATGCAGCCTTCATCAACCTCAGCACATTGGCATAAAAGCCTTGGAGTAGCTTCTGATCAGGGTCCCGGTGATGACAACGAGTACGATTATCAGCATATACGTAACCTGCAAAATCAGATGCTTGGTTATACATATAATTACAGTTTTGAATATTTCGACGGCTCACAGGGTGGTAATGATGCCGGCGGTAGTCCTTCTCCCTCTCAGGTAAGTACAGGTATTAATGATGGTGCTGGTATCATTGTATATTGCGGTCATGGTTCAAGTAATTCGTGGGGTACATCAGGATATTCCAATTCTGATATTACAAATCTTTCCAATGCAGGTAAACTGCCATTTATCTGGTCGGTTGCATGCGTAAACGGCCAGTTCGAAACAGGTACCTGTTTCGCGGAAGCCTGGATGCGGGCAACCAATGGAGGGCAACCAACAGGCGCTGTTGCTACACTGATGTCAACCATAAACCAGAGCTGGAACTCACCTATGGAAGGACAGGATTACATGGTAAGCCTGCTTACCGAAAGTGTTACCGGCAATATAAAACGAACATTCGGCGGCCTGTCAATCAATGGGTGTATGGATATGATTGATAATTACAGTACAGATGGTGAAAATATGTCGGATACCTGGATAATCTTTGGTGATCCTTCATTAATGGTTTACACAACAACACCAACTGCTATGACAGTTTCACATGTTCAGTCAGTACCAGTAGGAACAACACAGATTTCCTTGAACTGCAATTCTGATGATGCACTTGTTTCACTTACTATGAACGGGAGCATACTTGGAACAGGAATTGTGAGCGGAGGCCTGGTCGTTATTTCTTTTCCACAGTTAAACGATGTTGACACAATTACAGTGACCGTTACTGCTTACAACAAACTGCCATATTTCGGAACTATTGAGATTATTCCCAATATCGGACCTTTTATACAGGTAAACTCTTACTCAGTTAATGATATTACAGGAAACAACAACGAGGTTGCCGATTACGGTGAGAATTTTTCATTTAATGTCATTGTGGAAAATGCGGGAAACAGCACTGCACAGGATGTTAATGCTGTCTTATCCACATCCGATACTTATGTTACCATTGCCAATAATTCAGCAGGTTTCGGTAATATCGACACAACCAATATATTCACTTTTAATGATATTTTTGATATTAACGTTGCGTCATTTGTCCCCGACCAGCACATTATTAACTTCGACCTCATTATTTCCGACAACCAATCTGATACATGGCAGGCTGCAATGAACGTGGTGATTAATGCTCCCGTTCCGGAACTTGACTTTGCTAACCTTACTGAAATAAGTGGTAATGATAACGGTACAGTTGACCCTTTTGAAAATATTGACCTTACTGTCAGTGCTTTTAATACAGGGCATGCTTCTCTGACCAACGCTATTTGTTCATTGAGCTCCTCAAGTACTGATGTTGTTGTAAACACCGCTGCCCAGGATATACCATTACTTGATCAGGTAAATGCTGTGCCTCTTACTTTTAATGTAAGTATAAGCCCTGATGCAGCAATTGGTTCTTATATTGATTTCACCTTTACACTTACTTCAGGTGACTACAGCACAGAGCTCACTATTTCCAAAGAGGTTGGACTGATTGTTGAAAACTGGGAATCAGGTGGTTTTGCCAGTTATTCATGGACACAGGGTGGCAATCTCCAATGGGTGGTTACAAACAGCGGCTTTTATGAAGGGAGTTTTGGAGCTCACTCCGGCGCTATTAATGATGACCAGACTTCAGAGCTATTGCTTAACATTGATGTACTAAATGACGATTCAATATCATTTTATAAAAAAGTGTCATGCGAAGCAGGTGAGTATTACGGTACGTCCTATTTATGGTACGACAACCTCGAATTCTTTATTGATAATGTATCAAAAGGAAAATGGGACGGTGAAACAGACTGGTCGAAGGAAACATACCCTATCAATGCAGGCAGTCATACTCTGAAATGGATTTATTCCAAGGATCAGGCTGTATCTTCGGGAGATGACCGTGCCTATATCGATTATATTGTATTTCCGCTCATTGATATTAATTATGCCCCCTTCTTTATTTCAAGCCCCGTTACGGCAGTTAATTTTAACGATCAGTACACTTATAATATTCTTACTCATGATATGAATGCAGGTGATGCTCTTGAAATTTTCTGCCCTGTAATTCCTTCATGGCTTACTTTTACTGACAACGGAGACGGTACTGCCATTTTATCCGGAAATCCCGGCTATTCCTCTATTGGCTTACACAATGTTATGCTCTCGGTTAGTGATAACATTGCAGTTCCCGCTGAGCAGTCTTTTGTTATTAATGTGACAAACCCGGTTAATATTATCAGCCCTGAGGATAATAAGCTGAACATGAATCTGATTCCTAATCCGGCTAATTCTGTTACCTGCCTTACATTTAAACTGGAAGACAATTCAATTGTCAGCCTTGGAGTATATAATGTGCTTGGCGAAATGGTTGTTGATTTACTGAATGATAATTTTTTTAATTCAGGTTCTTACAGTTTTTCAATTGATACAAGAAAATTGAACAACGGGATTTATTTCTGCCGGCTTTCCTGCGGCAGCTCAACAATTGTAAAAAAACTGATTATTAACAGGTAATACCTGTAAAAACAAAAAACCCGGAAACAATGGTTTCCGGGTTTTTGCTTTTTATTAAAGAGATTTCTGATTAGTCTTATCTTAATATTGACCAGGTTATATTACTATAGTTTTATTCCAATAGTTAATGTAACGAATGTAATATTAATTTTTTGCGGATCAATATCTTCTTTTTCTTTCGGGGTGCCATCGCTGTATTCAGTCTCCATCTCACCTTTTAATTTATGCTCACCCAGTGAAAAGTAATTCAGACTGAAAGTTACTTTATCATTTGATATGATTCCACAACCGATTGTGAATCCTATTGAATTAGCCATTTCATAGTCTGTTGTCAAAGTGACCTTTTCAGTACCATCGCTTAATTCAATAATATATTTTGTTGGTCTCGCGAAGCTGCATGATACTCCCCCCATTCCAAATAATGTTACATTACTGTTAGGAACATATTTGTAACTTAACCCGGCAGATATCGGAACAACAATAGTTTTTGGAAATGTCACATCAACATTTTCAGCAATTTCCTTAAATCCATCCTCAAGATCATCCTTTGCATCTTTTTTAAAACCGGTCAGGCAGCCGTTTCCCGATAAGAATAATCCTAATCCCTGGTCATTTAGCGGCATTACATATTTTATCCCGACAACACCGCCTGTTCCCTGCAAACCTGAATCTTCATCTTCAATATCATCATTGCCATAGTCAGAAGTCGGAAACACTAATCCCCCGTGCAGGGAAAAACCGTCCTGTGAATACGCCCTGTAATTGAACATCAATACAGATAAGATCATAAAACATAGTAAAAATTTTATTTTTTTCATAATACACGAATTTATTAACGCCTACTCTTAAGTTTTTCAGCAATCACTTCCTACTCTTTTATGGCTTTTCGGAAACCGCTCCCGTCAATCTGGCAAGTAAGGCACCAGGTAACAGCCTGCCACATAGTTAGCGGCTGTAAATTTATTACTTCACGCATCCCTGATCCTGCTCATTTTGCCAGAGTATTTTTTTAAAAATATCCTGAAAAAATACTGTCCGAAAATACAAAAATTAATTTTCAAATAAAAAGTTCAGAAATTTTTACTTGAAATTGTTTTTGCCTGATAAACCCATCCCACCTGACAGGATGGATATAAGGAAACCACATGTGGTACAAGACAAATAAAAATTATTGGCTCTTTTGCACAGGCAAAAGAAGATAAGAATTGATGATTGAACAACCAGTTCATAGATTAGGTCCAATATTTTCTGGTTGACTGATTCGACTGAATACTCTGACCCCTGGCCAATACTACCGGGATTGCCGTAATTTTTCATGACATTATTCTTACACTTTTGGAATATACAAATATTATTTTATTCCGGAGTTTTCTTAAAATTATGCTTTGCAGATATGGAATCGTTAATCAAATTTATAATATGGCATGCAACGACACCTGCGGTTTCTGTCCGTAATCGGTTATTGCCCAGGCTTACAGGAGCATAACCATTTTTAATTGCAAATGAAACTTCTGATTCAGTGAAGTCACCCTCAGGGCCGATCAGGATCAGGACATTTTTTTTTGGCTGGTACAAATTCATCAGATGTTCAGTGATTCCTTCACCACAGTGGGCAATGAATTTACTTTCAGCATAATTGTCAAGCACGAAATTGCTGAAATTCATTATTGGATTAATCCTTGGATGATAAGCCCTTACCGACTGTTTTACGGCCGCAGTGATGATTTTTTCCACTCTTTGAGTATTTACAACTTTCCTTTCGGAATGTGTACAATGAACCGGGGTTATCTCGTCAACTCCAATTTCCGTGGCTTTTTCGGCAAACCACTCGAACCTTTCATTATTCTTGGTGGGAGCTATACCAATATGCAGGTGATAATCACGCTTGCCGTATCCGATGTACTTTTCAAAAACTATCGCGCTACAGCATTTTAAATGTGTATCAAACAATCTTGCTTTATACAGACCTCCAATCCCATCAACAATATATACCTCATCACCTTCTTTTAGCCGCAATACCCTTATGCAGTGTTTCGATTCCGTCTGGTCGAATGTGATAATTTCCGAATTTATATCCCGTACATAAAATACATGCATTATTTATGCAATTTCAGACTGTTATTTCCTTTATTTATTATTTGTGTCTGGTTTATTATCCTGAATTCTTTTGGTGAATGAAAATTTTGGTTCCTCTTTCCTGATGAGCCTCTTAAGATTATTTTTATGAGTAATAAGCAAAACAACAGGAATGATAAGTGAAAAAATTATCATTGGTATTGAGCTGATCTTAAAAATAAAAATTAACAGTACAGGATAAAATAATCCTGACAGCATTGAGCTAAGTGAAACAATCCGGCTGATTAAAAAAACTATGATAAAAAAAATTAAGATTAAACCTGCTGATAAAGGATGAAGACCAAATCCGACTCCTAAAGCGGTAGCTACTCCTTTGCCTCCTCTGAAAGAAGCAAAAACCGGAAACAGATGACCTACTGCTGAGAGTAAACCAAGAATGATTGAAAAAATGTAGAAATCATCTGAACCTGGCACTATTTCCTTATTAAAATTTGCCAGGTAAACGGCAAACCAGCCTTTTAAAACATCAACAATAAATACTGTTATTCCGGGCTTTACACCCAGAACTCTTATTGTATTGGTAGTACCGGCATTTCCGCTGCCATGGTCGCGGATATCTGTTTTAAAAAATAATTTTCCGATCCATACCGAAGTCGGAATAGAACCAACCAGGTAGGCAAAAACCAACAACAGAATATTTGAAGAATTAATCATTTGAAAAACTGTTGACCGGCTTAAATAAAGAATTAATACAAATTTCGGTAAAAAATAATTAACCACCATTCAATAGAATACTCTACTGAAGCACGAAGTGATAAGTTATTGTACCTATCTGGTCAGGGGCGCCGGTTTTTTTGTTGAACTTTGCTTTAAGTGCCGCTTCCCTGGCAATTTTACATAAATAAACATCAGTAGTGGTTGATCCTTTAACACCAGGGTTTGCATACACGACAACACCGTCGCTGTTGACTTTTATATACACAACTACTTTCCCTTCTTTCTGACTTATATCGTTTGGTTTTGGCAGGCTCACTGAATTACGGTCCTTAAGTGAAAATGAGATACCCGGGCCTTCACCACTGCCTGTTCCGGTACCTTTACCGCTGCCTTTTCCTCCGCCTGATCCCGGACCTTCACCAGTGCCATCACCACCTGTACCATAATGATTCTTTGAATACAATGAGCCGTTTTTATTGCCCTGGTCGCCGGGATTGCCTGTTTCACCTTCACTGCCGCCGGTATTACGTTTTCTAAACAGGGCATTTGGATTCACAACAGGGTCATTTATCTTTATATCAGGTACAGATTCCCTGATTATATTCTTCTCAGTCTTTTTTTCAGTGTTTGTTTTTATTGCAACATCCTCGCCTGTCTGGTGTGTCACAATGTTCTCATCATCTGATGGCTCAGATTTTGCACTTGCTGCATCATTATTATATTCATCCGTGTTAGAACTGAATTCTTCAGGCTGAATTTCACCTGTTCCCTCATCCATATAACCCAGGTTCACTTCCAGCCCGCCGCCGCCTCCTGCTTCAGGGTAAGGAGGTATAGGAGTGGTAATTAATGCGAAAAACAGCAATAAAATAATGAGCCCGTGGAAAACTAATGTACCAACCGAAGCATATACTTTAAAGCGGTTTTCCGACTTGTCTTTCATTATTTCTGCATCGATTTGGTTGCCAGCACCATCTTTACCTTCAATCTATTTCCGATCTGCAAAACATCAACCAGGTCCTGAACAGTAAGGGCATTATCTACCCTAAGAACGACGGTTGGTTCCTGGATATTTTGAATTTTCTTTCCTAATTCTGTTTCAAGTTTTTCAAATGGTACTTCTGTATTATTCATGTAATACAGCTTTTCATTAGTCACCGATATTGTTATCTGTTGCTTTGCCACGGTCTGGTATGTAGTTGCTTTGGGAAGTAAAAGTTTGATTACAGAAGGATTGACCAATGTTGAGATTATCAGAAAGAACAACAGCAGAAAGAACATTATATCGTTCAAGGAGCCGGTGTAAACCTCAGGTGCAAACCGATCTCGGGGTCGTAAATTCATAATTAAATATTTTTCAGGTTTACTTTATCAGGCTTCTTTTTGCAACAGGTCAACAAATTCGAGTCCGATATTTTCCATTTTGAAAATTACCTTGTCTAACAGAATGTTCAGGTAATGATATCCTGAATATGCAAGTATTCCGATAATTAGCCCTGAGGCGCTTGTAATCATCTTTTCATACAGCCCTCCTGCAATCAGTCCTATGCTGATATTATCAGCAAGAGAAATATTGTAAAAGATTTTAATTACTCCCATGATAGTTCCTATGAACCCAAGCATTGGTGCAATACCCGCAACTATCCCAAGGATGCGCAGGTTCTTTTCCAGTTTGGTGATTTCAAACTTTCCACTGCTCTCGAGTGTACGTTCAACCTCTCCTATTGATTTACCAATCCGGCCGATACCACGTTCTATCATCCTCGATTCAGGTGTATTTGCTGATTCACACAACGCTTTTGCCTGGTCAATCTTCAGGTTAATTATATACTCACGTATCTTGTTCATAAAACTGTTGTCTTCTTTACTCGCTTTACGGATAGCAAAATAACGTTCCAGGAAAATGTAAACTGCAAGAAGTGAAACAATTCCAATCGGTATCATTATCACTCCTCCCTTGATCAACAGATCGAGAAGGCTTAGACTCGCCTGTTTGGCAACAACAGCCTGTTGTACATGACCGACTGAATCCGCAACTTGTATCTGTAAAATTATTGAACTGATCATTTTATATCAAATTTTTTGTCAATATTGATAAATAACGGAATAATTACCAAACAATTATTAAATAAGTTATACAGATTTAATTAACAGGTAAGATATTACAGGCTTGTACAGCCTGGTTTAAACAATTAAAAACCCAGAACAGGAAATGAGTTAGAAGCTGTTTTAAAATTTAAAACAGTTTCTCAAAGAATGGCTTTTTTTTATCTTTGCGCAAGCAAGAAATGTTTGATTTTCATTATCACTCCAATAATAGCAAGGAACTATGCAATTCATTCAGAAATGCCGGATGATTTATAAAAACATCAGTGACAAGCTCACAGTTTTTGTTAAAAACTACCGGCTCGATGCATTCAGGGAAGTCGGACTTTTTATGTTCATCCTGCTTGTGATGCATTATGCATACCGTTTCTGGGCAAACAAACTTCATTATCATATCATCGGATTCGATATGGAACCATCAGGAGCCTTTGAATTTCTGATAAGAAACGCGGTAAATCAAAGTGCATGGTTCATTTCTCATATTTTAAACATTGACTTTACATTAAACGGTTATACATTTAATTTTGGCAATAATACTTACATATCAATTAACTCAGGCTGTTCGGGCTTTAAGCAGTTTTACCAGTTTATCGGACTTATGATCTTTTACCCCGGGCCATGGCGTAAAAAATTATGGTTCATCCCAATGGGAGTTATTATTATCCACCTTACTAATCTTTTCAGGGTTATTGGCCTGTCGGTGGTTCTCCAGCATATTCCCGAACATTGGAAATGGTTGCACGATTGGGCATTCAGACCGTTTTTTTATGTAGTAATGTTCTCATTGTGGGTATGGTGGATTGAAAAACTGGCAAAGAAAAAACCAGTACAGAAAACATAATGATAAAATTTAAATCAGATATTAATAAGGAGCTGTTCGATGTAATCTTTCCCCGTTACAAAGCATCATCAAGAACAAAGGTCAGGAACCTCATAAAGCATGGTTGTGTTTCTGTTAACGAAGAAATTATTAAACGAACAGACTATCCTGTAGAAAATGGCGATTTAATTGAAATATCTGAAGAGATAAGCAGCTTCCCGATACGAAAGAGTTCACCCTATAACATTGTCTTTGAGGATAAATATCTGATCGCTGTTATTAAGCCTGCAGGATTAGTAACAAGTGGTGACGTACCCGACCGTGCCTCCACCCTACATAAGAACCTTAACCATTATCTTAATTCCATATCAAAAAATAAGATCACGCTTTATGTGATTCATCGTATAGATAAGGAAGTGGAAGGAATTGTCCTTTTTTCAAAATTTGAAGCCATTCAGTTAAAAATAAAGGAAAACTGGAATGATGTTGAAAAGAAGTATTATGCCTTGGTGAACGGGATTACCCCTCAGGAAGAAGACATCATAGGTTCATGGCTGCGTGAAGGCTCCAAACAAAAGGTTTTTTCAACTCCTGAAAGTTCGGCTTCAAAATATGCAATTACCAGGTACAGGGTTATAAAAAAACTTCACGGTTATACATTGCTGGAGGTACGCCTTGAAACCGGCAGAAAAAATCAGATCAGGGTACATATGTCGGATATTGGCTGTCCGATTGTTGGAGACTGGAAATATGGTGATAAATCGAAAGTAAAACGACAGATAAGGTTGTTTGCATTTTACATTTCATTTTCTCATCCGGTAAGCGGCAAAAGGATCAGGCTTGAGTTACCCCTGGCAAAATGGTTTCTCAGGCTTGGCGATAAAGATGAAAAGTATAAGTAATTTTGATTTTTTATTGAATAACCTGACAGTTATTATTAATAAAACAGCTAAGCCGGGGTAGCAAAAATATATATCCGTTTCATTAATTTTCCGAATAGAAGGGCGTCGTACCACATATAGTAAAATCTCTCGGCATTAAACCATGTGAACCCGTCAGGATTATCGTCGTGCCGGTCGTAAGGATCGGCAAAAATTATCACATCGTCCATCAGGTCTTCGGTATTGCGTGTATCATAGCCGATAACCAGCACCCAGTGGCCTCCCCAGTCGCTCCATTCTACAAGTGTAGGGATGTTACTATTGAGATTCTGCCTTAGCATTTCAAGTGTACCTTCTTCATCCCATGTTGCATTGAAATCATGACTGTTTAACCACGCTGTCATTTGTTCCGGTGTAGTACCGGTCAATGTACTTGTACCCATTTCCCCGGCAATGGTCATCTCATCGCCGTCTTTGCCAAAATATTTTATAAGGGATAAGACGGCCGATGGTCCGCAGGTATATTCTGTAGTCTGCTGGTACGAATCGACGGTTAGAAGAGTTTTACCGGAAGATATACCCGACACAACATCTGATACGTAATATAAATTTACATCATTAGTGTTATCGGTATTGTCATCTTTATTACATGCGGTTATCAATAATAAAATTATTAAGATCACCGCGTAAGGAGTTTTAT
>Ga0247841_10006311_pt1 | contig 18422 bp, 22 predicted proteins | sample LaCruzMarch2015__2_FD_192410 | JGI IMG/M metagenome (GOLD analysis project Ga0247841, IMG submission 192410) | Freshwater microbial communities from meromictic Lake La Cruz, Castile-La Mancha, Spain - LaCruzMarch2015_18m | ecosystem: Environmental > Aquatic > Freshwater > Lake | place: Spain... | reverse complement strand
AACTAAAAATTTAAAAATAAAAAAATAAAATTTGTGTGTTTATTTCTGGAATAATCTTATAATCTCCCAGATACCTGAAAGACCAACTAGTGCATAGATTATTGTGGTAACGACTCCGAAACCTCCAACGATTCCAGAACCATTAAAAGCAGCAATTCCCCAATTCAATGCACCGATTATTACAAGAACTCTTGCAATCCAATCGACTGTGTTCATATTATTTTAAAAGAAACCTCCTTTCATCGTGATGAATGATTAAGGAATTAGGGGTTTTTAATTGTTTTGATTAGAGATTGGAGTTTTATCGACGATAACTACAGTTTTCTTTAGCTGAGAAATCTGAAAAAGATTTCTAAGCCATAAAGGGCTAAACTCTTTAAGGAAAAGAAAACTCTAGGTAGGTAAGAAACTATTTTAGCTTAAAAGGGGGTGCCGGGCGCGGTCGCGCCTGCGGCGCTCCATTTATTGTGGCTATTTTTTGGTAAAGGGGGCGAAAATTTGGGTTTTGAGGGATTTTTATTAGATTTTAGGCATTAATGCGAACTTTATTTGATAATGAAATGTGCTGGAGACGCTTAAAGGTTTGAGCATGAGTTTTTAGGGTGCTCAAGAACTACGTTCTTGACATGCTTAAAGGTTTGAGCTAAGAGATAAACTCCCTTGAAGAGGAGATTTAATCGGTGTTTAGATTTACTTGATTAAACGTCCTCTTCCGGGAAAAGAGGTGATGTTAAATAGAGGATATTTAAGTATTTAAATGTATCGTCGATGGAGAAAAAATTTTTGCGAAATGAGGCAAAAATTGCCTTGTTTGGAGGTGTTTTTAGGTGTTTAAACAGCTGTTTAAAGTGGAAGTCTTGGTGTTTTCCAGGTTAAAATAAGTAAAGTGGAGGTGTTTAAACAGCTGTTTTTTCTTTATGAAAATGATTGAAATATCGACGTTATAGCCCTTTAAACAGCAAGATTTAAATAGGAAGGCTGTTTAAAATAAGCATGTTTGGATGGTTATTTGGTAAAAAGACGGATGAGAAGATAGTTGAAGAAACTAAAAAATCGTTTTCTGCTGTTAAAAAGGATATGGAGGAGACTGGAAAGTGGATCAAACACCTTGATATGCAAGATAAACAGCTGTTTGACGAATTAAAGGCGATTAAACAGGATTTATCCTCGATGAGGGATGAGATGGAGAGTCTGCGAGAGGGGTTAGAAATTGCTACTGATGGTGAAAAAGGACAACAGCTGTTTGAAAAAATGCCTCAAAAACGTAAACAAACAGCTGATTTAGATGTTCAAGAAGGTGTTCAAACAGGTGTTCAAACAGCTAATTTTTACGAAATTCTAAAGGGTTTAAGTGCTAATGAAAGATTGCTGGTTTTTACGTTAATGAATAGTGATATGAAGCTAAGTTATGAAGATTTAGCCCTTCTTTTGGGTAAAGAGAGATCTACCATAAGAGGACAGATAAATAGCATAAAGCAGAAGAGTCCAGGTATAATAGAGGAAATAACCGAGAAAAGTGGTAAAAAGAGGGTCTTTGTACCTGAGGAAATTAAGGAAAAATTGAAGAAATACGCAAAAGTGAGGGTTAAAGGTAGCTAAAGGTTCGCACTATAAGCGAAAAAAGCTCCGAAAAATGAAAAGTGAGAGTTAAAATTAAGGATTTTGGAGAGGAAAAAGATGAAAAGTGAAGGAATAACGGAAAAAGAGATAGTTATGCTTAGACAACTGGAAAGTGATAGTTGGAAACAGCTTGATTCCTGGGAAAAAAGAGAAAAAAGTGAGGAAAAATTGGTATAAGGATCAATTTTTCTGATTTAAGGTAAAAAAGAGAGTTAAAGCAAAATGGCTTTATAGGCCTTAAAACGGCCAAAAACTGGCATTTTAGCCTTTTTGGGAAAATGAAGAATTTTAGCTGGAGCTTTAAATTAATGATAATCGGTGTGCCGATTATGTCTTCTTTTTGAGGGTTGTTTTAAGGAAGTTTAAAGAGCCTTTAGAGAAAGAATTGTGCTTAGAGAAGCTATCTTTTTGAGGTTTGGAGAGATAAAAAGCTGTACCTTTTTATTGTCTTCTTTGGATTTGTCGATTGGGATGCCTTTTTTGATTAGTTTTCGGATGTAATCTCTAATGGAGATCTCTGAAAGGGCTAATTTTTGAGAAAGAAGCGAATAATCGACGATAAAACCCTGTTCTTCAAGCTGATAAATTGATGAAAAAACGAGCATTTCTTGTGAAGTAAGATGCTTGAATTTGACTCTAAGTTCTTTCTTTATATCATCAAGGGAAGATAGAACTTGAGAAACTTGCTCTAAATGTGAAATTTTATCTGAATTTGTGCTTTTCTGCTGTTTTCGGTGAGTTTCTGGCTTATTTTCAGTTAAATCTGCAGTGGAAATAAGGGGGTGTTGGTTGGTTTGTTGGTTTGTTGGTTGGTTTGTTGGAACCCCACCATTTCCTGTGGAAGTACTCATAAACCTCTGTTTTAAGGCGTAATGGGCATGTTCGTCTGTTGGAATGTGTTGGATTGATGGATTTTGGTCTATTTGGGCTGGATTTATCTGTTGGTTTGTTGGTTGGAGCGTTTGTTGGTTGGTTTGTTGTTCTAATAGCTGATGAAGGGTTCGTTTAATTTCTTGAATGTCTTCGTTTAGGTAGTAGAGCTCAGATTTTAGAGAATCGATGTCTTGTTTTGCTTTACCGAATGCTTCTTTTATTTTATCTTGTTCCATTTTGGGCGTATTTTATGGACTTAATTGGAAGTTATAAAGATTATTGTGTTAGAAAGAGTCTTCTTCTGTTGGCTCGGTTGGATGAACTTGAGAGAAAGCTCTCTGATGTTTCTTGTATATATCATAGGCTTGTTGGGAAAGCCTCCAGCGTTGGCGTTTTTGGTAGAGAGTGCCTTCTGAGTTTTTGTCTATGAGGACTACTAGAGATTTTTTTTGAAGTTCCAAGAGAAGGACTTTGATGAATTCTTCATCTCGGGCTATTTCCTGTGCGATGTCTGAGGTGAATTTGCTCTCTGGAGAGATTTCGAATAGATGGTGAAGGATTTGTTCTGCAATCTTGTCTTTCTTTTTTTGAGATATGATTGGCATTTGCTTAATTGGAAATGAGAGTATAAAAGTTATTCGGTTTTTACATTATAAAACACGTTTCATAAAAGTAGATATCTTGTTTCATCTCTGGAAATGCATGAAAAAGACAAAAAGTAACAAGATGAAAGGAGGTGAAATGAAATGAACAAGACAATAATGGGAATAGCTATTGCGTTGATTGTTGTTTTAGCGGTTGGAAGCGTTTATGCATACCAATACCAGAGTAAAGGTAATATGGGAAACATGAACGTTGATAAGGATGCTGCTGAAAATGCGATTGAGGCAGGAGAGTATTCTGCATGGAAAGCCTTGCATATTGGAACAAATGGGAAGATGGTTGGATTGATAAATGAAAACAACTTCTATTTGTTAAAGGAGATGCATGAAGCCAAAGAAGCTGGAAATATGGATAGAGTTTGGGAAATAAAGAACGAACTCGGATTCCAGAAAGGAAGCGGAAATGGTATGTATCAGGAAACAGGCAAGGGGCAAGGGAATGGTGGAAATTGCCCATATGCTTAAATACAGGAATAGAAAACAAATTTATTTATTTTTATTTTTTAGTTAAGTTATTAAATTAAAGAAAACAAGAATTGAAAGGAGAACAAGATAAAATGCCGTTTGGAATGGGAAAATATATCGCTCAGACAACTGGGCTTTATGGATATGGGTGGGTTTTTGAGATAGTTATACTTCTACTTTTTTTCTTGGTAGTCTATTGGGTATTAAGAGGAAAGAGTGAAAGTGCTCTAGAGATTTTGAATAGAAGATATGCAAAAGGAGAAATAAGCAAGGGAGAATATGCTAAATTGAAGAAAGAAATAGGGGTGAGATAATGGAAGTTTCTTCAAAGAAAGTAGTGATTGCACTTGGGCTTGTTTTTGTTTTGGGAGTTCTGTTTGCTATTGTAAATGGGCAATACGCTGAAGATAATGATTCTAGCTTGCCTATGATAGTTTATGGTATTGCACTTGTTTCATTATTGGTTGGTTTTTCTATTGCCCTTTTATTCCAATGGAAGATAAATAAGATACAAATGGAAAGGGTGCTTAGAATTTTGCCTGAAGAGCAGAGAAAGATAGTTTCATTGCTTATACAGAATAATAATTCATTGGAGCAAAATAAGCTAGTGGCTTTAACTGGGATTCATAAGGTTAAGATGTCAAGGATATTGAAAGATTTGGAATTTAGGAGCGTTGTGAAAAAAACTGATTTGGGGAACACGAACCTCGTGGTACTTAATGTTTAAAAGGTTCAAAATCATGTAAATTTATAGTAAAAATTGTGAAAGGAGGTATAAAATGAATAAAGGATTAATAATTGCAAGCGTATTGTTTGTGGCTTTAGCTCTAGTTCTTGTGAGTGCTGATAGAGGAGAAGGAAATGGGCAGGGCAGCGATGATGCGCCTATGTTGATTTCTGGAAACCCTGATGCTGGAGAAGGAAATGCCTATGGGGCTGGAAATGGTTCTGGAAACCCTGCACTTGGATTTCATGAGGTAAGAGGATTTGCCAATGGAATAAACAAGATGAAGAATGAGAAGGGAGATGATATGGAAGTTGAAAGGGATGGAGGTTTTAAACTTAGAATAAGGAATATAACTGCCCACTCTGATCTTAACATCACTCCTGAAGACGACCTTGAGCAGAATAGAACAAGACTTAGAGTTCATTTCCCTAATGGACATGACTCTGAGATAAAGATAATGCCTGATACAGCTAATGAAAGAGCCCTTGAAAGACTTAGAATAAGAGTGTGTAATGAAAGCAATAATTGCACAATACAACTAAGACAGGTCGGACAAGGTAATGAAACAAGAGCTTCTTATGAAGTGCAAGCTGAAAGACATTTCAAGTTGTTTGGAATGTTTGAAAGAAAGGCACAGGTAAGAGCGCAAGTTGATGCTGAAACAGGAGATGTTACTTCTGTAGGCAAGCCATGGTGGAGCTTTTTAGCTTCCCAACCTGCTGAATAAGCAGATTTTTTTGTTTTTTTTATTTTTTTTCTTTAAAGTTTAGTATCAAAATAGTTAAATAATCTTGATTTATATGAAAATGATGGGCACCTTCAAATCAGAGCAATTGTTTATTGTCAGGCACGGGCTTCCAATTGGTCCTGATAGCTTAAGAAGATTGGATCCAAGTGGAAAAAGGATGCTTGAGAATGTGGCTCGGGCGATTGGGGAAAAAGTTAATCCAGAACTCAGATTAAGATTTGTTTCTTCTCCGCTGGTAATTGCAATTGAAACGATGATTGAGATGGCTCCTTTAATCGAAGTGAATGGAGAAAAAAGATTTAAGGGATATGTTGAGACGCATCCTTCTTTGTACGCAGGTAGTGGTTTTGAGGGATTTGTATCTTTTTGTAATAGTCCTCCGTTTACTATTGCACCAATTGTGGCTGTTGCAAATAAACCTTTCTTGGAGGATTTTCCAAGATGGTATGTGAAAGAAGTGCTTGGTGGGAAATTTGAAGGAGAATTTGGGGAAGAATATGCACGAGGGATTTATATTGATCTGAAGAGTGGAAAGTATGAACCTCTTCCTTCTAAGTAATTTTCATAAGTTTTATATATGGTGTGAAATGAGGAATTATGCTGTTATTCTTAAATTGTTACGATTGTTTAAAGAGAGAGTAATGGTAATTGTAATATGGTAGAAATAAAGTACATAGAACCAAGCAAGAGCAGTGAGATAATTGGAATTCTGAATCCACTTGTTAAAGAGTGGTTCTTTTCAAAGTTCAAGGACTTTTCGCTTACGCAGTTATATGGGGTTGGGAATATATATGGAAGAAAGAACATTCTTGTTTCGGCTCCTACTGGAGGAACTAAGACGCTTACTGCGTTTTTGGGGATATTGAATTATATTGTTGACCTCTCTTTGAAAAATGAGTTGGAGGATAAGATATATGCTGTTTATGTTTCACCTTTGAAGGCTTTGTCTTCTGACATTCATGTGAATCTGGTTGCTCCGCTTGCTGAAATGAAGGAGTTGGCTGATAAAAAAGGATTGAAGATGCAGGATATAAGGGTTGGATTGAGAACTGGGGACACTACAATTGCTGAAAGGGCTAAGATGGCTAGGAAAAGTCCGCATATTTTAGTTACAACTCCTGAGACATTGGCGATTGTTTTAACTTCTCCAAAGTTTGTTGAGAAGCTTAGGGCGTTGGAGTTTGTTATTGTGGATGAAATACACGCAATGACAAGCAAGAGGGGAGTTTATTTGTCTCTTACTCTTGAAAGATTGTGCAAGGAGAGTTTGATTGAGCCGGTGAGGATTGGATTATCTGCTACAATTTCGCCTTTGGAGGAGATTGCGAAGTTTCTTGTGGGGACTGAAAGGGATTGTTTGATTGCTGATGTTAAATTGCTTAAGAAGGTGGATATTGATTTGGATTATCCGGGGGAGAATATTTTGGAAGTTGATACGCAAGAATCACAGAAGAGACTTTATGGGATTTTAGATGAACTTATACAGAGTCATAAGACAACATTAATATTTACAAACACTAGGAATGCGACTGAAAGGATTGTTCACTTTCTTGATTTGCATTTTCCTGGGAAGTATGAAGGATTGATTGGCGCGCATCATAGTTCAATGAGTAAGGAGCATAGATTTAGCATTGAAGATAGGCTCAGGAAGGGAGAATTGAAGGTTGTTGTTTCTTCTACCTCTCTTGAATTGGGAATTGATATAGGAAGTATTGATTTAGTTATAATGTTAAGGAGTCCTAAATCGGTTTCGAGGGCATTGCAGAGGATTGGAAGAGCTGGACATAAGTTGCATGAGAATCCAAAGGGAAGGTTTATTGTTCTTGATAGGGATGATTTGGTGGAGTGCAGTGTTTTAATGAAGGAAATGGTTGAGAAGAAGATAGATAATTGTCAAATTCCTAAAAATTGTTTGGATGTTCTTGCGCAGCAGATATATGGGATGGCGATTTCGCATGTTTGGAATGTGGATGATATGCTTAGGACAATAAGAAGAAGTTATTGTTATGAGAGTTTGACGAAGGAGGATTTTTTTGATGTTATTTCATATCTTGCGGGAGATTATGCGCTTGAACATAGGCACGTTTATGCGAAGATATGGTATAATGCTGAGACAAAGGAGATAGGGAAGAAGGGAAAGCTTGCTAGAGTTATCTATATGACTAATTTGGGGACTATTCCCGGGGAATCTTTCATTACGGTTGTCGTTGGCTCGGGAGAGGGAAGGGGGCAAGTGGTGGGAAAGATAGATGAGAACTTCGTTGAGAGGATGAAGAGAGGAGATATATTTGTTCTTGGAGGAGCGAAATATCAATTTCTTTTTAGCAGAGGGATGAAGGCGTTTGTGAATGCAAATGTTTCTAGAAGTCCTACTATTCCTTCATGGTTCTCGGAAATGTTGCCTTTGAATTTTGAAGTTGCGTGTGATATTGGACGTTTCCGTAAGTTGATAAAGGAAAAAATAAATGATAAGAAGAAGTGTTTGGAGTTTATACAGGAGTTTGTTTATTGTAAGAAGGGAATTGCGGAGGAAATTTATGAATATTTCTATGAGCAATCGAAGTTTAGCGAGATTCCTGATGAGAAAACTCTGTTGGTGGAGAAATTTAAGCAGAATGATAAGGAGTATATGGTTTTTCATAGTATGTATGGGAGAAGAGTGAATGATGCTCTTGCGAGAGCTTATGCGTTTGCGGCTGCAAGATTAAAAATGAGAGATGTTGAGATGGGAATAAGTGATAATGGATTTTATATTGCTGGAGAGAAATTGGATGATAAGAGAATTTTGGAATGGGTTAAATCAAAGGATTTGGTTGCCATATTGAAAGAAGCCATTGAAAAGACGGATATATTGAAGAGAAGGTTTAGGCATTGTGCTGCGCGTTCTCTGATGATTCTTAGAAATTATAAGGGGAGAGAGAAGAGTGTGGGGAAGCAGCAGGTGCACAGTGAATTTCTTTATCTTGCTGTAAAGAAACTTTCAAATGAGTTTCCTATTTTGAGAGAGGCGAGGAGGGAAGTGTTTGAGGATTTGATGGACGTTGCTAATGCAACAAAGGTTTTGAAATGGATTGAGGGAGGAAGTGTGAAGTTTAAAGTTAAGCAGCTGCCTTTTGTAAGTCCTTTTGCACTTGCAATGGTTATGCAGGGAAGAGCTGACCTTATTAAGATGGAAGATAGGGCTTTGTTCTTGAAGAGGATGCATGAAATGCATCTAAGAGCGATTGGGGAGAAATAATTTATAATAATGATTAAATAGTTGGGAACATGATAAAAGCGATGGTGGAAAATGAAATTTTAGAGAAAGGATTTATCCCTTTATCGAAATATTGGTCGCTTCGGCTCGGTTTTCTGGATATAATAAACGAGACTGGGCTTTTCATTCCTCAAATTGAAAATAGGGATGATTTGGGAGATGATGCAAAGAAAATGATTGTGATTTCTAAGGAATGGAGAATTAAAAATGAACATAATGTTGGAGAAGGAGGGGCATTATTCAGATATTTACAATTTGCCTCTTGGAAATATCATCTTGGGAAAAAATTTGTTAAGGAAGGTACTTTAAAGGATAGAAAAATGTGCGATAATCCTGAAATTGTAAATTGGTCTATAAAAAAATTGCTTGAACTTGATAATAATACTCCTCAATGGGCTAGTGTAGCCATATTATTGGGAAATAAAGAAGAAATTCCAGATAATTATTTCTTAAATTTAAGTAAAGAGGCATTGGAAGAGTATAATTTTGCAAGAAAAGAAGGAAGGTTGTGCAAATTAAGATATGATGAGACTTTGCTTTTGCAGGCACGGGCATTTATTGGCGCTTTGGAAAGTGGAAAAGTGGAGTATACCCCTAAACAACAGGATGAATATTGTTTTGCAAGAGTATTTGGCTTGATTGATAGGGAAGAAGGAGAAAGAAGATGGCCTGAACTAAGAGGACATGAGAGTAATAGGTTAGAGGAAATGGAAAAGATGATTGGAAAATATGAAAGAGGAGAAGAAATTGACTCTAGAGACCATCGAGTTGCGCAGGCCTTGAAAATGAGAGCATTTTATGATAAGAAAGAGATAAAGTTCCTTTTTCCTAGGTGTGTAAGTAAAAGTTGGCCTCAGTTTTGGAAATTTATGAAGTGGGCTGAAGAAAGTTATTGAAAGAGAGTTGAAGGCGATAGAGGAGAAGGCTTAAATAGCCAAATATTACAAAAATCTTATGGGAAATGCAGAAAAAATGACAAGAATAAAAGTATTGTCTAGTTCTACTTTGAGGGCAGGAGATGAATATGTATTTGATGATAAAAGATTTAGAGTTGTTGGTGTTAGAGAATATGGATTTAATTACGCAAGTGAAGGGATTGATTTTTCTAGAGGGAGTGAAAGTTTTGAAAATGCTGTTGGAATGGGTGTGAGAGAAATTAGCCCAGGTGTTCAGGTTATAATGGTGAATAAACGATTTGTAAGATTTTTGGCTTCTGCTTTTTATGGCGTGAGATAATTTGGAAGGAATTATATATTCTGAAACGAGAAAGCTTATAAGAAAGAATTAACCGGCTTATTTATGGATGGTCCAAAATATTTAGAATACTATGTTGGTGAGGTTCCAAAAGGGAGGAAGGGAATTGCCCTTTCCTTAGATGTTGGGAAGGGAATTGCTATGAAAGTAAGAACTCTTTTTGAAAGATATAAACCTACTAGTTTGGATGGAAAAACGTTTGTATATTCAAACGATATAGATTGGAGTTTACACCTAAGAGAGCCTTCTTCTAATCAGGAAGTTCCTTTCTTAGTAGTTTATGATGAGGCTGGAAATGAGTGCTTTAGGGATTTATTTAAAAATAATCAAATTCCTCATAACTCTGAAGTGATTGGTGAAATTTAGAGTATTTGGTTTAGAATAGCGTTAAATTATACAAATGTTTTTTAACCTTGAAGGGCTTGGTTTCTAATGGAAGATGAAAAAGAAGAAAATGGGGAATTAGGGGAAGAAAATAAAATTGAGAGTAGGAAAGATATGGGCGATGTTGCTAATTTTATATATGAAACGGGGATATTGGCTAAGACGCCTAGGAGTGGGTTTCATTTTTTGGGGACTGGGAATCAGAGCGTTTCTGAACACATAAGTAGAGTTATGTTTATTGGATATTCTTTGGCTTCGATGGAGAAGGATGTTGATATGTTGAAGGTTTTGAAGATGTGTTTGCTTCATGATCTTGCGGAATCTAGAGTTTCGGATTTGAATTATATACATCAGAAATATGTTCAGAGGGAAGAGGACAAGGCTATTGAGGATTTGGCTAGGACTTTGCCGTTTGGAGGAGATGTTAAGGAAGTGTTGCATGAATATCATGAGAGAAAGAGTAAGGAGGCAATACTCACAAAGGATGCGGATAACATTGAATGGATTATTTCTCTTAAGGAACAGTTTGATAATGGGAACATAAAGGCTCTGGAGTGGATAAAGTCTGCAATGAAGAGATTGAAGAGTGAAGTGGGGAAGGTTTTGGCTGAGGAAATTGTTAAAACTAGTTCGGATAGCTGGTGGTTTGGGGATAAGGAAGATGAGTGGTGGGTAAATAGAGGGAAATCTGAGTAATTCTTGATTTGTGGAATGTATTCTGGAATATAGGCTTGCTTAAAAAGAGGGTTTCGCTTTAGAAAATATGGCTTTTTGGAAGATATTTGTGAGGGATGAGTGGCAGAAAGAGAAAAGTGCAAGACATAAAAAAGCAAAGGAATTATTAGCAAGTGCTGAAGGTGGAGATGCTGAAAAGAAGAAGGCAGCTATGGAAAGGGTGGATGAGTTGGTAAGGCAGACTAAGTTAATTGTGGTTGCTTATAGGCGGCTTGGAGACCAGGGCATGGAAAATGTTGCGAGATGGAGTAGAATTAGAGAGGATCAGGATGAAGATAGTTATATTAGAACAATATGGGATTATCTTTTTTTAAGTAAGGGATTGTCTAGAAAATATTCAAAGAATCTTGCGACGAGGTTATCTGTTGAAATATGTGATATGAGATATGGGATAAAACCTGCTGATAAGGCAGAGATGTGTGTTGAAACAGTTAATGGATTGTGGAGTAGGCTTAGTGAGCCTCAGATAGAAGAAACATTTGGAGTTGCAAGGATGCGGCCTACTAATGGAAAAAATGAATATTTTCCAACTGCCCTGGAATTAACTGAGTTGCAAGAGAGATATTATAAAGAAACTCCTGGATTGGCTATTGAACATTTAAGAAGAAAATATAAAATGATGCAAATGAGTGCTACTCCGCTAGATGATAAAATTGCAGAAAACTTATTGGGAAAGGACAAAACTGAATAAGGGATTAGTAGACTCCTGGAATAAATCTATATTTTACTTTTCTGCAATAGGCTTGATAGTCTGGGTCTTTAATTAAATGTCTTTCTTCTGTGATTGCTCTGAGATAGTAGATGAAAATCCAGACTGTGGTGGTTGCTATGATAATTAATATTTGCCAGAAGGAGGCAACTGTTAAAACTGGGAGAATTGAGAGGCACCAGGCAAAATTCTTTGAGATGTAGGCTGGATGACGTACAATCGCATATGGACCACGAGAAACAATTCCTCTATTTGTGAGGTTGGACGCTTTTGCTCCTAGAGCAACCGAAGCCCAGACATATATCCCATAGGAAAATAGGATAAGGATGCGCATGATGACTGTTAGTTCATTTGTCCAGAAGAAAGTGTAATCATTTGCATACCATCCTAGATAGTTATTTATGAAATCGTTAAAGGGGGGATAGCAAATAAGAGCAACAATCCAACCGAAGAAGGTTGGCTCTACGGATCTGACTTGATTTTTTAATTTTGAAGATTCGATGGAATAACCAAATATGAAGAAGGATGTGTCTATTGTTAAAAGAAGGCTGAGTAAAAGAGGGAAGAGTATTGTGTTAAATGAAGATATGCTAAAAAGAAGAGAGATGTTTTGCCAGTTTGTGAAATGAGCGGCAACTGAATGGATATTATCAAAGAAAAAGTTGAGCATTAGAGGAAGGAAGAAGATTTTAACTAGGACAAAGAGGAGAATGGTTTTTTCTTTTGGATCTATCTTTGGAAGAGGATGATTGGGCTTTGAAGTAAAGTTGTGAATGTAGTTATGGGTGTCTCTTAATAATCTTTTTAGGATGCGAATTAGAGTTAGTCCTCGACTTTCTTTTTCTTTTCTAAATGAGAAGATTACAAAAAAGATAAATCCAATTAGGGTATATGCCAGGGCCAGCCAAATAAGGGCAGATTGGGTTTCTGAGCTGAGCCAGGAGGAATAATACTTATTTGTTCTGTAGAAGAGGATTGCAAGCCAGATTAGAATGGTTGTTGGGAGATAGGATTTTAATCTCTCGGTTATGCTTGATTGGTAAGGCATTAATGAGAGTATTTTATTAAGTTTAAATATGTGTTGGGTTATAGATTTAAATATGGTGGATTTGTTTTGCGAATATGAATAATTTGGAATATATTGGTAAATGTCTTTTGATAAATGATGAAAAAAGGATTTTGGTAATTGGAGATTTGCATTTGGGATATGAAGAGGCGCTGAATGAATCGGGGGTTTATATTGGGAGAAGGATGTTTAAGGAATATACTGATTATTTGGATAGAATTTTTGAGAAAACTGGAAAAGTAGATGAAATTGTGCTTCTTGGAGATGTTAAGCACGTCATTGGGAATGTTATTAGGCAGGAATGGAATGAGGTTTTGGGATTTTTAGATTATTTAGCTGGAAAGTGTGGGAAAATTGTGGTGGTTAGGGGGCAGCATGATGCATTATTGGAAGGAATATTGAAAAAAAGAGGAGATGTTTCTTTGTTGGACTATTATATATCTGGAAAATATGCTTTTTTACATGGAGATAGGGAGTTTGAAGAAATAAATGATGCTAAAATAAAAGTTTGGGTAATGGGAAATGGGCACCCTGCTGTAAAAATAAGTGATGGGACTAAGATTGAAAAATATAAGTGCTTTCTTGTTGGGAAATATGGTAAAAAAGAGATTATTGTTTGCCCTAGCTTCCTTTCGGCCAATGAGGGGACAGATCCTAGGGAGTATGAAATTGGAATGGCTTGGGAATTTGATTATTTGAAGTTTAGTGTGGTTGTTGTTGGGGAAGATTTGAATGATTTGGACTTTGGGAAACTGGAAAAACTGGAATAGTAAAGTATTTAATTAGATTTTTCTTGAATAGGGGATGGTGATTGATTTAGAAAAAGAAGTTGAGGATGAAAAGAAAAGAGTTGGAAAATATTTTGAACATATCCGAGATGAGCGAACAAAGATAGAGGAACAACGGGGAGGTTTTGAAAGAGCAGTTAAGAGAGGAGAAATAGGAAAAATTCTTGAATGGGAGAGTATGTGTGCACATCGGGCCATGGGCGTTGTACAATTGGTTGAAGATAAAGATCCTGAAACTGGAGAGAGATATAGATCAGCTGCTGCATATTGTCTTGAAAATATGGGCAGAACTGCATTAAGAACTGGAAATAATATTGCTGCTGCTAATTATTTGAAGGGTGCGGCAGATATAATTTATCAAGGTGCTGAAAAATTACAACATAGACAAGCTCTTGCTCAGTCAAAAGGAAGAGAAGTTGGAGAGGGAGATGAGCGAGGACAAGAATATCGGAAACCAGAACAAAAAAGATTATTTGGTCCTACAGGTCAAAGATACCATCTGTCTGCATTAATGGCTGCAGTGGGAATTATAATGATTGTAATGAGTGGAATGCCTCATTTGACTGGAGGAGTTATTGGAGGAAGTGCAACTGGATATGTTAGTATGATTGGTGGATTTTTGATTCTCCTCGCAATTGGATTGTATTTTGTTAAAAGAAAGTGAAGGGAAGTTTTATTATTTAAGAATTGATTAAATTAAAAATTATTCTTGCCTAGGTGGTTGAATTTGTGGGAAAGGTAGATGTAAAGGCAATCCAATTTGGTCTTCTAAGTCTAGGGCTTTTGAAGAACATTTTCTCAAAATTACATTGAATAGGGGAATTCTTACTCCATCAGGAACTTGCTTCTTTTTCCAAGATTTAAATATCTCTTTTGCTTCGTCTTTTGATGCTGAAAGAAGAATAATTCCTTCAAATTCTACTTTTCCTTCAACGTCTGGATTTTTCTTTTCTTTATCTTTTGCATCGGCATAGTCTACTGAAAATTTAAAAGAAATCTTAATGGCATCGTCTTCCTTTAGTGCCTCTATTTCTTCTTTATCTACACCTGAAAATTCAATGTTTGTGTTAATCATTGGATTTGGTAATACCTTTTGGGTACGACTTGCAGATATTTTTGTTAAATTAAATCCTAGTATATTCATATTTATGATTGTTAAAGAGTGTTTTTAAAGTTTATTGTAGTTCAATTAGGCAAGATCTTCTTCAGAAACTACCACAAAGTCTCCAATTGCTATGATGGTGTTGTAAGGAATCAGGACCTCTTTCCCAGAAGAAACTTCTAGATTAAGATTTCTTGTATATGGTGTTGGGTCTCTAAGAACGATTTGAATTAATTCTCCAGTTCTTGTTTCAAAAGTAATGTCTTTGATCATTCCTAATCTCTTACCCTCTTTTGTAACAACCAACTTTCCTATAATTTCCTTGAATGGTTTTTTATCCAACATGATTTATTTAAAGATGAAGTGTATTTAAACATTTCTGTAATTGTTTGACTATGTTAAATTAAATAAAATGGAGAAAAATAGGGGATTTTTTTGATTTATCGAGGAAAAAATTAAAGTATTTATTGAAAATAAATTGATAAATAAGTTTTGAAGATAGTTAAAATGAAAAAATAATAGAGGCTATTGTTAAAATATAGTTAGAATATGATTAATATAAATTATTTTGTTGAAAATAAGTGTAAATGTGTAAATAATATTTTAGTTTTAGGTAAATGGAGAATTGAATCTAAAAATTAATTAAAGTGAACTTAATATTAACGCGAACTCTACCTCTCCCTATGGTTTCGTCTGGAATTGATTAAAATAATGAAGAAAAGAGTCAAAACCTCTTCTTTTCTTAATTTCTTTTTTAAATATATATATTCTATAATATATATGTTATTATATATATTGTAGATAGGTATGTTTAGTTCGCTTAATTTATTGTAATAAATTAATGAATTTTAATAAATAAAGTTGGAGTGGAAATAGAGGTGGGAGGTGTACAATTAACAATTTTATTAATATAATTTACATATCCGTCGAAGATAATTGAAAGTACAATGGAAATATAGCTCAGAGGATAGATAAGTTTATAATAAAGAGGAAATTAGAAAAGAAGTAAAAAAGAGACGATGGATAAGATAGATCATATTTTTGATTCTGCAATAGGAAATAATTTGTTTAAAGATAAAAGTGTTCTTCAATCTAATCATAGTCCTGAGAATATTCCACATAGGGAAGAGCAAATACAGACAGTTGCTTCTATTTTGGCTCCAGCATTGAGGGGAGATAAGGTAAGTAATTTGTTTATTTATGGAAAAACGGGGACTGGAAAGACTATTTCTGTGCAGAAGGTGATAAATAGGATGAAGGATAAGCTTGCGCAGGTGGGACAGCAGGGAAATATCAAGTTTCTTTATGTTAATTGTAAGATGAAGAAGGTTGCGGACACGGAGTATAGAATAATTGCAGAGCTGATAAAGCAGTTGAAGAGCAGTGTTCCTGTTACCGGGCTTCCAACGGATTATGTTTACAATAAATTTACAGAATTAATTGATGATAGGAAGCAACTTATTCTTATTGTTCTTGATGAAATTGACCAGGCAGTAAAGAAGATAGATGATAATTTTATTTATTCTTTGACAAGGATGAATTCTGAGCTTAGAAATGCGCAGATTTCGATTATAGGAATAAGTAATAGCTTGACTTTCATGGATCATCTAGACCCTAGAGTAAGAAGTAGTTTGGGAGAGGAGGAATTGGTGTTTCCACCATACAATGCGTTGCAGTTGCAGGATATTTTAAGAGAGAGGGCGGAGAAGGCATTCAAGGGAAATGTTTTGGAGGATGGAGTCATCTCAAAGTGTGCCGCATTTGCCGCCAGGGAGCACGGAGATGCAAGAAGAGCCTTGGATTTGATGAGAGTAGCGGGAGAATTGGCTGAGAGGTGTGGGGAGAAGAACATTAAATTGAAGCATATTGATGAGGCGAATCAGAAAATAGAGAAAGATAAGATGTTGGATATTATAGAAAGTGAACCAAGCCAGTTTCAACTTGTGCTTGCTGCGATTTTATCTTTATCTAGGAAGGGAGAGCAGATGTTTACGGGAGAGGTGTTTAATGAGTATGACGAGATATGTAGAAAAACTAAGAATGAGACGCTAACTCAGAGAAGAGTTTCAGATATTCTTGCGGAGTATGATATGCTTGGAATAATTAATACACACGTTATAAGTAAGGGAAGGGGTGGAAGAACTAGGGAAATTAAATTAATGCTTAACGATAGTATAAAACACAAAGCTGACGAGATTTTGAGAGATAGTCTGGGATATTGAGTTTTGATTGTTATTTTAATCTAAAATATATTATTTGTTGATATATATGTTAGAGGTAACACAAGTTTAAATAGAACTTTCTTGTTAATTTTTTATTGGGAAAAGATGTAGGGGGGTAAATAAAAAAGAAAAAAGATGAACGAAGAAATATTAAAAACAATAAGGGAAAAGGGGATACTTTTGGAGAAGGAAATATTTGATCTTGTGACAAATTTAAATGATTCTGCGACGGCGAGGGTTCTATTGGAGAATTTGGAGAAGGCATCGGGGCAGAAAATAATTACAAAGTCTGTTTTGACTAAGAATGTGGAATATGCGCAGAAGATTGTGGGGAATTTAATGGGAGAGCAGAAGCAGAGCGTGGAAAATGTGTTTGTTAAACTTGGAATTAGTCTGGAAATAAGGAAGGAGAGCGAGATTGTTGACACAAAAACAAAAATTGTGGGGAAAGAACATAGCTATCAGATATTTTATGCAGATACTAAGGCAGATAAGAAATTGGAAGTGAGTGATTTTACAAATAATTTTAGAGCAAGATATCAGCAGATACAGAGAATGCTTATGGGAAGGCCGGAAATTGCGGCTAAACTTACTTCGATAAATAAAATATCAAATGATAGGCAACAAATTTCAATTATTGGAATGGTTAAGGATAAGAGATTGACTAAAAATAAGAATTTGATTGTAACTTTTGAAGATTTGACTGGAGAGATTGGAGGAGTTATAAAAATGGATAGGGAAGATATATTCAGGAAGGCAAATGAGCTTGTTTTGGATGATATTGTAGGAGTAAGGGCGTCTGGAAGCAGGGAAATGTTATTTGTGCAGGATATTGTATTTCCAGAGGCGATAATTTCTGAGAAAATGAAGTTTGAGGATGAGATTTCAATTGCATTTATATCGGATATGCATTGTGGAAGTGGGAAGCATTTGGAAAAGAGCGTGGAAAATTTTATAGATTGGTTAAATAGTGGAGATGAGATTGCAAATAAGATAAAATATTTATTTATAGTAGGAGATAATGTGGATGGAGTTGGAATTTTCCCAGGACAGGACAAACTTTTGAAACTAACGAGCATGGGAGAGCAGTATAAACAGCTTGCAGGATATTTGAAGAGAGTTCCTAAGAGAATTACAATGTTTATGTGTCCTGGACAGCACGACGCGGTTAGAGTTGCGGAGCCACAGCCAATAATTGGAAAGAAATATGCTCCTGGACTTTATGATATAGAGAATTTGGTTTTGGTTACAAATCCAACTCTCGTGAAATTATTGGAGGGGAAGAGAGAATTTAAGGTTTTGATGTATCACGGAGCAAGTATTCATGGATTTATTAATGCAATTCCTGAATTAAGGGAAAATAAGGCGCACAAATCTCCTGCAAAGGCGGTGAAGCACATGTTGAAGAGAAGACACTTGGCTCCAATGCATCAGGAATTTGTATATATTCCAAATGCTGATAAGGATCCACTTGTGATAAGCGAAGTTCCGGATGTTCTTTGCACTGGAGAGGTGCACAGAGTGGATGTGGAGAATTATAATAATATTTTAATTTTAACTGGAAGTTGTTGGCAGGGAAGAACAGATTTCGAAGAGAAGGTTGGAAACTTTCCAGATCCTTGCAAGGTGCCAATATTAAATTTGAAAACAAGGGAATTAAAAATCCTGGACTTTGGAGATGAAGAGGAATTGAAAGAAAAGGGAGGAGTTTTGGCAAAATGAACATTGATCAATACTTTTTGAAATTGGAAGAGCAGGTTAACAAGAATTATCTAATTGCGGGAGTGGCGAGGAAAATTGGAGTTGACCCA
>Ga0247841_10006310_pt1 | contig 18424 bp, 12 predicted proteins | sample LaCruzMarch2015__2_FD_192410 | JGI IMG/M metagenome (GOLD analysis project Ga0247841, IMG submission 192410) | Freshwater microbial communities from meromictic Lake La Cruz, Castile-La Mancha, Spain - LaCruzMarch2015_18m | ecosystem: Environmental > Aquatic > Freshwater > Lake | place: Spain... | reverse complement strand
ATAGACAAAATATATGAGAGGGCCGAAAAGGGCCTCAAGAAGAAATCAAAGAACCAAGACCTCAAGAAGGTGGTCGACCTTGATTACGACTATCAGGCTAGCATGGCATATAATTATTTGAAGGTTTACGCGATAGCGAAATCGAGGTAATAACCGGCTGATGGCAAAAAGGGTAGTGCTGCTATTCTTGCTGTGTTTTTCGATTCAGGCGGTGGCAAACGTTGACAGCCTGGGTTTGGACGAACGCTTGCGCGCGATGCTCTGGGACAGGACTTGGGAAAACAAATCTAACAGCAACGTAATATCTGAAGTCAAAAAACTCTTTAAAGATACAAAATTCGAGGATTCTGCAGGTATCACCATTCTCATGGTCGCTGGTGCTATTGGAGACCTTAACGCGGTAAAATACCTCGTAGAGAAAAGCAAGGATGATGCTGAAGTAAAATTAATAGAGACTGGCGGCAAAGAAAAAGAGATCTTCTATTATATCCCGGAAAAAGCGACAGCCTCGTTGCAGAGCCTCAAGGATATTTTGGGTAATAATTATGATGTATATCTGAATGCGTTCCTGAACATAAGGGTCAACCTTGGTAAATACATCGGTGCTGAAACAAATCATGGATACACCGCTTTAACTTACGCCGTAGTCACCGGAAACTTGGACATATCTGAATATGTTTTGGAGCAGGTAGAGCAAAGGGGCGGCACTGAAGAAAAAATATTTTTAATAAACCATAAGGACGACTCTGGGTTTACATCCCTTCTGTACGCTGCATCATACAAAGCTTATGGGTATGGAGAAGGATGGTTCTTGGTCGAAGAGCAGAAACGCATTGGAATATTTAATTTGCTAGTGATCAACGGAGCTGAAACTACCGTAACAGGACATTTTAAGGAAGGAGACCTTGATATGCTCGGCACAGCCTCAAAATACGGACACACTGAGATCATTACATATATAAAAGATTGGTATTCCATGTCGTACATATCACTTGGATCAAAATTAGGCACGGTAGGCGAAATAAGGAACAGCATTGAAAAAGCAGAAGCTCTAACTGACAACGAAAAAATACTTAAAGAATTGGCAGATTGGAAAAGTTCTCTTCCCAAAAATGAAGATTTGTTGCTGCAAAAATAAAATTACTAAGCGCCTATTCTTAATTGAATAATGTTTATTAGGTCGTCGGTGTAGCGTTTTATCTTGTCCTCGCTCTCGCCCTCTACCATGACCCTTGCGATAAGCTCAGTACCTGAATATCTTACGAATACCCTGCCCTTTGTACCGAGTTCGTTCTTTATTTCTTCAAGGCGCTTTGTGAAATTCGGTATTTTTTCAAAAGGCATTTTTTCTTTTACTTTTATATTTTTTAGGACCTGTGGATAACGTTTCATAACATTGGAAAGTTCACTCAACGGTTTTTTTGCGCGCAACATACAGGACAATACTTGAAGCGCCGCTATTATGCCGTCGCCTGTAGTGGTGTGATCAAGGAATATTATGTGGCCGGACTGTTCACCACCAAAGTTGTACCCACCATCGCGCATTCTTTCCACTACGTACCTGTCGCCTACAGCCGCCTCAACAAGACTTATATCGTGTTCTTTCATTATCACACCAAGACCGAAGTTACTCATCGGAGTAACAACGACGGTATTCTTTGTTAACTCATTGTTCGCCTTAAGCTGGAGGGCTATCATGCACATGATCGCATCGCCGTCCACGATCTTGCCCTTTTCATCAACAAGGATAACCCTGTCTGCGTCACCGTCGAGGCTGATGCCCATGTCAGCCTTATGTTTTTTTACCAATTCAATTATATTCTCAGGATGCAGGGCACCACAGTTATCATTTATATTAACACCATTTGGATCGTTGCCGGTCATCACAACATCCGCGCCCAGTTCATGGAATATAGTGTAAGCTACTTCATAAGCAGCGCCGTTGGCACAATCTATTACGACTTTTATACCTTCCAATGTCATGTCTCTTGGAAAAGATCTCTTTGCAAAAACGATGTACCTGCTCTTTGCGTCAAGAAGGTCCATTACCATGCCTAACCGCTCCGGCGGGGAAAAGCCCTGGTGCAATTCATCGGAGAACATCAGCGACTCAATTTTTGCTTCCACTTCGTCCTTGAGCTTAAACCCGTCCTTGTCGAATATTTTTATTCCATTATCGCTGTATGGATTGTGAGAAGCTGATATTATTATTCCTGCATCCGCCCTCATGTCCTTTGCAAGAAATGCTATCGCTGGCGTAGGGAGCGCGCTCACAAAGAACACATCAAGCCCCATGGATGTAATCCCCGCGCCCAAGGCCATCTCCAACATATAGCCGGAACTCCTCGTATCGCGCCCTATCAATATTTTCCCTTTGTGTTTTGCTGTCTCGTCCCTGAAAAGGTATGCCACAGCCCTTCCAAGCTCCAACACATTCTCCATTGTAAGAGGCTCCTGATTGGGAATGCCACGTATACCGTCGGTGCCAAATATTTTCCTTTTAGACATTTTTATAATTACCTCTCAACTACCACATTGATCTTTTTTGGTTCTACAGAGACGAGATTAATGCCTTCAGGTAGTTTTACTACAACATCCTCATCGGCGCTACCGGGCGCGTTAAAAGATATATCTATCGTGGCATTTATATCGCTGACAGTGAATTTTTCCATCAAAAGTTTGGGACCAAGAACGGTCACGTTTACCTTATTCGCGCTCGTCTTGTACTTTCCGGCCGCTCCAACAACATTCACTTTTATCCCATAGAACTTCTGAGTGACCACGAACGGCACAACGTCGATGTAAAGCGTAAACTTGTCCTGCGACGCGTCCTTTATCTTGTCCTTGTATTTAGGGTCAAGGCCGACCGTTCTGCTGGTGGGTTTGTTGACCTGATTGAGATCTACCATCTCCGTGTAAACATCTTCCATTTTTGAGACAACACTTTCCGGCCCTCTTACCTCTATACTGGAAGGTTCTACGCTAGTCGCTTTTATTTTATATCCCTGAGGTAGATCGCCTACAAAGCTAGGCACTACTTTTACATTCTTAGATTTGAGCGGTTCTATCCTTACAGAGATGTCCGACGGGTAAAGCCCTATCACCTTCACTCCCAAAGGAAGGTTGATCTGATTCTCATTAAGTTTATAAACATAAAAACCGGGCTTCTTATCCCTGAGGTCTACGTTCATAACGTTGGGCCGCTCCATCGCCTTACGCATGAAGGCACTTGGGCCTGTGAGCCGTACATCAGCATCCCTCGGTGTATCTACGCCGACAACAAGGTCTTGTGCTGTGATGAAATTAATGGGGACCTTTTTAACCATTTCTACCGTGCGTGAACTCGTAACTATGAACCACAGCAAAAGGGTTATGACCACCGCCGTTATCTTCAACGACACGTTCTTTGTGAACATGGTATACAGCAGGAGCTTTGCCCTTCTACGCATTTAACTCCCCCTTAACACCGAATATATCCGCAAGTACTTTTCTCAATGCGGGGCTGTCAAGTCCTCTGATCAGTTCGCCGTCCTTGGCTATGGATATCTCTCGTTGTTCCTCGGACACTACTACAACCACAGCGTCGGTGTTCTCTGTAAGCCCTATCGCCGCCCTGTGCCTTGTACCAAGGCTTTTGTCTATGTTCGGGTTCCTGGTAAGAGGGAGGAAGCACCCGGCAGCGGATATCCTTCCTTCACGTATTACTACTGCACCGTCGTGGATCGGGGAGTTCGTTGCGAATATGCTTACTATCAACTCTGAATTTATGTCTGAATTGAGCTTTACACCGATCTCTATTGAATCCGTCAGTCCCATGCTCTGTTCAAGGACGATAAGTGCTCCTATTCTTTTCCTTGAAAGACTTATAGCGGTTTTCACAAGTTGTTCAACTATCTCGCTGTTCTCCCTCTGTGCTGATGAGAAATTAAAGAACGGCGTCCTGCCCACTTTTGCAAGGACCCTGCGTATATCGTCCTGAAAGATTATCACTATTATAACGAGGAGGTAGCTGAAGAACCTGCTAAGTATCTCATTCACCGTGATCAGTTCAAGTGAAAGAGAAACAACGTATATCACACCGACGAGAACAAGCCCCGTCAGAACGCGTATCGCCCTCGTGCCCTTGAGCAACACAAGTATTTCATAAACGATCACGTATGTAATAAGGATGTCGAGGATGTCCAGCCATCTAAAGTTAAAGACCACATCCCTGATTATAGTACCAAACACTAATACCTACCTTCCACCGACTTAAAGAACTTTATCACGCTGCTAAGCCCTTTTACATCATGTGTACGGAATATTCTAACACCATCACGCATCAAATACAATGATATCGCATTACTGACCCCGTCCCTTTCGTCAACATTTAGACCGGTCGATCTCCCAAGGTATGATTTTCTGCTAAGCCCCATGCAGACCTTAAAGCCCGAGCCTATCGCTGAGGACATATTCCTCAACAGAACAGACGTGTCTTCATCAGAGAGCCCGAACCCTATGCCGGGGTCAAAGATGATGCGCTCCTCTTTATGACCCAACTTCAAAAGTCTTGAGTTAGTTTCGTAACAAAAGTTCAGAAAATAATGAACTGGGTCCTGCAAGTTTTCTTTGGACACCGAGCCTATAACATCATCCTTGGTGTTGTTCATCATTATTATCACGGAGGCGTTGTGTTTTATTATATCGTCGCTGGTCTCAATTACGGCAGTGCCTCCGCTCACATCATTTACCATCTTAACGCCGGCCTTAAGAGCCGCTCTTATGACACCCGGTTTATGAGAATCTATGGAAAGGCCAACATCAAATTTTTTCTTCACAGCCTCTATTATTGGAAGCACCCTGTCCATTTCCTGCTGCAAGCTTACACTTTGCGAGCCGGGACGCGTGGACTCGCCACCGATATCTATGATATTCGCGCCGTCCTTTACAAGTTGCTCCGCGTGTTTAAGTGCATCGTCGTAGTTGTTATATTTCCCGCCATCCGAGAATGAATCCGGTGTAACGTTAAGCACTCCGATGACCATAAAGTCCTTTAATTTATCAGACGCTGTGCTGCTTATAATAATTCTCTCTATGCTTTGCGTAAGTTCACTAAAACAATCCGGCTGCATCTTCATCTTTGATATAAAGCGAGCAAAATTTGCCTGAGTTCCCATGAGTATTACGTCGCTCTCTTTTACAGAGCATGCATAACAGCCCCTATTTATAGCCGCATCCCCGCCGCACGCAAGCATTTCCTGTTTAATGATGTTCGCCCACGAAGATTTTAGTGAACTTATTTTTATATTAAGGTGCAGGGCTTTTGGTGTAAGCAGAGGAACAGCCTCTTTTTCAACACCGATAGAGTTTATTAACCTCTCAGCTTCAGCCCTGTGTAGTGACTGTACCGGATAAAGTATCATTTTTATTTGTTTCCCCGTCCTCCACATTTTTGGGAGGTAGTTCGTTACCCTTCATTATGATGTCTATCTGGTCAGCGGTAAGGACCTCTCTCTCAAGCAGCGCCTCCGATATCTTGGTGAGTTTGCTTTTGTTCTTCGTGATGAGATCTTTTGCCTCGTCGTAGCACTTCATTACTATGTCCTTCACTTCAGCGTCTATGATACGAGCTGTATCCTCGCTGTAATTCTTCATGGTACCAAAGTCCCTTCCAAGGAATATCTCTTCTTTTTCGTTACCCCATTTTAGAGGACCAAGCTTTGTGCTCATGCCCCAGTTGCAGACCATTTTTTTCGCTATCTCAGAGGCGCGTTCAATATCATTGCTCGCCCCTGTGGTCTGGCAGTTAAGAATTGTTTCCTCGGCGATACGTCCGCCCATTAGTACTGTTATATCTGCCATAGCTTTGCCTTTCTTCAAAAAATACCTGTCGTCTTCCGGCAGCATTTGAGTAACGCCCATTGCAAGACCGTGAGGAATTATTGTGACCTTGTGTATCGGGTCAGCCTCGGGAACCAGCCTTGCGACCAGTGTGTGTCCTGCTTCATGTACCGCAGTTGTACGCTTTTCCTCATCGCTGATTATCATGCTCCTTCGCGCAACACCCATGAGGACCTTGTCCTTTGCCTTTTCAACGTCGCGCATCTCTATAGTTTTCTTACTGTCCCTTGCCGCCAACAGTGCAGCCTCGTTCATAAGGCTCTCAAGGTCAGCTCCTGTAAAACCAGGCGTACCCTTTGCTATGGTCTCAAGATTTACGTCGCTGTTTAACGGCATATTTGCTGAGTGGACCTCAAGTATCTGTTTCCTTCCCCTGATATCAGGTCTGTTCACTATTACTCGCCTATCAAAGCGTCCAGGCCGTAGCAGCGCCGGGTCGAGGACATCAGGTCTATTAGTTGCGGCAATAAGTATTACACCATCATTGGATTCAAAACCGTCCATCTCGACGAGGAGCTGGTTCAGTGTCTGCTCCCTTTCATCATGGCCGCCGCCAAGCCCCGCACCACGATGCCGGCCTACAGCGTCTATTTCATCAATAAATACTATACATGGAGCATTTTTCTTTCCCTGTTCAAAAAGGTCCCTCACCCTGCTTGCTCCCACGCCCACGAACATCTCAACAAAGTCCGATCCGCTTATGCTGAAGAACGGAACTCCCGCCTCCCCTGCAATAGCCTTGGCCAACAAGGTTTTACCAGTTCCAGGAGCTCCCACAAGAATAACTCCTTTAGGTATCCTTCCGCCAAGCTTTGTATATTTACGAGGGTCTTTTAAGAAATCAACGAACTCTCTCAGTTCCTCTTTGGCCTCATCTACGCCGGCCACATCCTTGAAAGAAAATTTCTTCTTTCCCTCTGTAAGCAGGCGCGCCTTGCTTTTCCCAAAGCTCATCGCCTTGCCGCCGCCGGACTGGAGCTGCCTCATGAACATGAAGAACAGCACAAAAAGGAGTATCATCGGGCCCCAATTTATCAATATCTGTTGCCACAGCGGCGATTTTTCAGCCTCTTCGTAGTTAGGGGTTATTCCGTTCACCCTTACCATTTTAAAGGCTTCGTCGCCCGTAGTACCTATCGATTTAAAGTATCTGCCGTCGCTGTAATCGGGTTTATATTTTCCCTGTATCTTCTGCTCACCCTTGAAGGTTACCTCAGCAATATGTCCGGCCTCCAGGTCCTTAACGAAGGTCGAGAACGGGAGTTCTACCTCTTTAGCTTTTGGCTTGTTGAACACATTGAAAACACTTATGAAAATTAGCAGCAACACAAGCCACAGCGCTATTGTCTTATATGATTGTCTCATTGCAAAATGCCTCCTTAAAACGGGTTGAAAGTTAGCACGTCAGGGATTAACGGTCAAATGATATCTGGGAGAGGTAAAATGGCGTCAAATACAGCCTCACCTATAGCCCCTCTCTCGGCTCAATTAAAATCCCTTTACTTTTCATTCAAGCCAGAGTAATACTTAGTAATACTTGTTATTAACTCAAAAAGGAGATGTTTAAATGCGTACAACCAAAATCATGACCTTTTCAATCCCGCCTGCTATTGAAATGTTGATCTACAAATATGCCAAGCAGGAACACATGACTATTAGCGAGTTCTTGAGAAAAGCCGTCAGGCGATATATTGCTATTGCTGAACTCGAATCCTTATCCGTTGCAGGACAAAAGGCAACAAAGAAAAAAGGATTTAATGAGGCTGATGCTGAAAAATGGGTGGAGGAGTCAAGACGCAAGAAAATAAAATGATAAAAGCGGTCCTCGATACCAATATATATGTTTCCGCTTTTGGGTTTGGTGGCAAGCCAAAAGAGATAATAAAACTCGCCCTAGCGGATAAATTTAGAATAGTGATCTCTAAATTCATAATTGATGAGACGGTAATTATCTGCACAAAAAAAATAGGGCTAAAGAAATCAGAAATTCTTCATTTGCTGGACGAAATTGTATATTTTTCGGATGTAATAACACCTTATTCAGAACTGAACATAACAAAAAACGGAGCAGATAACATAATTTTGGCAACTGCTTTTGATGGCGATGCTGATTACTTAGTCACAGGTGATAAACAACATTTACTTCCAATCAAAGAATTTAGAGGAATAGAAATATTAAACGCAAATGATTTTATGAGGCTTATTGCTTAAACATAAGTTTTGTGGCATAAATTCATTCTATATGAAGGATTTCAAACGGGCCGCGCTCCTTGTTGAAGGCGCAACAGACATATTCCACGCCAAGACAGCGTCCGCGTTGATACGTTACAGGACCCGCGACATCGCATACCTTATAGATTCGACCCACTCAAAAGAAAATCCAAATATCTTTTCAAAAGAAATAAATGTGCCCGTCATAAAAAGTATTACAGAGGTAGCAAAGCAGGCTGACGCACTTATTATATGTCTTGTGCTCCCCGACGGTAAAAGCCCGAAAAAATGGTTGGACGAGATAACCGGCGCACTAAAGAATGGAGTGGATGTTATAAACCCTCACCACATAAATTTTGGCAGAATGAAAGAGATCGCTGATGTTCTGGGTGGAGTAAGCTCTGATTCTAACGACGCTGTAACAAAATTTAACAAGACCAAGGCTGTCATAGAGAATATACGAGCTGTGCCGACCGATCTTGAATTGTTGTCGATGAAAGTATTAAATACCAAAGCAAAAAGGATACTGACCGTTGGCTCGGATTGTAACATTGGAAAAATGCTTACGACGCTGGAGCTCAATGCTGCCGCACAAAAAAAAGGGATCAATTCCAGTTTTGTCGCCACGGGACAGGTAGGGATCTTAATAAAAGGAAGCGGGATCGCTATCGACAGGGTCATCTCTGATTTTCTCTCCGGCGCTGTGGAAAGGTTGATCATGGAGGAACAGGATAAGGATGTCCTATTCATAGAGGGGCAGGGTTCTATATTCTCACCGCTGTATTCTGCTGTAACTTTGGGGCTCATTCACGGCTCAGCACCTGATAAAATGATCCTGTGCCACGTACCTACAAGAAAAAAATTACGTTACACCGACATAGATATCCCTGACATGGGCAAGATGATCCGCATGCACGAGGAGATAGCTTCCATAGTTAATAAATGTAAGGTCGTTGGTGTTGCTTTAAATTGTCATGACCTCTCGAACGAGGACGCAAAGATAGTAATTAAAAACGTAGAGGCAAAAACAGGACTTCCAGCGACTGATCCCGTTAAGTTCGGTGTAGAAAAACTTTTGAACGCTTGTATTTAACTAGCACTAAAGCAAATCTTTTATCCACGGCCTCAATTTTTCTATATCAAACACATACTCCCTGTTTTGGCTGACATCAATAATACTACCCATTATTTTTTTACCCTTGAACATACTCTCCGCAAAGCAGAGGTAGCAGGCAAGCTGAGCCTTGTAGCCGTCCAGCTCCTTTTCATCTACGGATGATTTGTAATCCACGACCCAAACATGGTCATCATATATATTGAGGCGGTCTATCCTGCCCGAGACGATGTCGTTATTTATTTTAACTGCAAAACTGTGCTCGGATAAATGTTTAGGAGCTGAAAGGAGCTTTTTACCCAGTTCCGATGAAACAAAATCATTTATTATGATAGCAGTATGCCCCGCGGCATCACTCCCCACCCTTTCATATATCTTTGCCACAGCGTCTTTATCATCCCAGTTTTCCAGAACACTGTGGATTATGTTTCCAAGTCTTGTTTTAGGGTTACGCGTATCTTCTTCGTCGTCCGAACGTTCGACGCGTTTTACACCAGCAACCCGTTCGCGTATTGCAGATACTGTGTAGCGACGGAAGACTTCGTACTTAACAGAAGGAGCTTCGCCCACTAATTCCGGGCTGGTCCTTATGACCTTTCTTTTAGACAAAGCTTTTATTCTCTCAGAAGAAAATATATAGTCCTCTACGTCGCTAGCGAATATGCCGGACAACCAATCCACCCAGCGTTTATCACACATACCTTTACCTTTACTGAAATCACTTATCATATAAAGTTCATTGCGCGCCCTTGTCATAGCGACGTAGAATGTCCTTTTTGATTCGGCCGTGTCTGCCTCTGCTTCATAATCTTTTATATTGTGATAGAAAACCGTGTTGAATTTCCTGTTACTTTCATCATCGCTGAGCTTTACCGCGACCTCACCATCATCGGAGATAACGATATTATCCCTTGCCCCCTTTGGCTTGTGATCAAGGCAAGGTATTATAACAGAATTAAACTCCAGACCTTTTGAGGCATGCACGGTCATAAGCTTTACAGCGTCTATCTCTATCCCCACGTCCTCCGTCCTTCTGCTGTAAATATAGTCCATGAAATATTCTATACCCTCGCCTTCCGACTCAACATGTTTTGCCGCTCTCAGGATGTATTCCTCTGCGCCAATGTCCTGACCCGTAAACACTAACGACGCTGATGGAATGAATTTTGATATCCTCAGCACCTCGGCAACAAACTCGGCAAATGCACCACGATCTTTTATTTTTCTCATATCGAGTATGAACTTTTTAATAAATTCGGTCGTAAGCCCTTCCCATATATGTTCCTTGCCGTTCTTTAGCTTATATATGTCCTCGTCGCTGGTGTAGAAATAAGGGAGTTTCAACACCTCAAGCATGGAGTGATCATCATACGGATCTATTATTAAATTAAATAAACTTCTCAAGCTGCTTAAAAGGTCATACCTGCTCCCACCGCCGTAAACTACAAAAGGAATACCAGCCTCTCTGAACAGTTTCTCGAACTCGCTCATGTGGTTGGAGACCCTGAACAGCAGCGCAAAGTCCCTATAATTTTTGCCCTCTTCTATTCCCTTATTTATTATATCCAGAGCTATTTCAGCCTCTAATTTATGGTTAAAGGAATATGGATGTGGGTTCTCAGAAGGTGCGTTTATAAATCTCACGACCCCTGGTTTTTCTATATCTTCCTCGCGGCCGAATTCAAACCTAAGGTAATCAGCCTCAAAGTCCTGGCGCTTTGCACTGTGAGTATAGTCGAATATTTCAGGAAAAGCTTTATTTACCGTCTCTATGATCTTACATAAACAGCGTCTATTATGAGTAAGTTCTTCTATCTCATCTTTTGCACATCTGTTTTGCGTATCAATAAAGACCCTCACATCTGCATTGCGGAACCTATATATGGATTGCTTGGCGTCACCGACCAGAAATAATTGCTTTGCTATCTCAAAGAGGACGTTCCTCTGCATAAAATTCGTATCCTGGAACTCATCCACAAATATGTAGTCATATTTTTCACGATAATACTGGGCGACCTTGGGATTTTTAGTAACAAGATCATAGGTCAGCCTTTCTATGTCATTAAAGCTCAGCGCGTCCAGCTCTTTTCTTTTATTCTCATATTCTTTATGTACGTCGATAAACAGCTCAAAGAATATCTTTCTATTCTCTGCCGCCTGCTTTATTATCCATTCCTCACCCAGCCTATATTTTTTAACAACATTTTCCCTTATCGTGTTCAGCGACTTTAAAGCAGCTTTTACTTTTTCAAGTTGTTCCTTGTCCCAATATTCTTTCTTCCCGCCGGAACCAGGTGCACAACTCGGCATTTTTTTGAATAAAGATGCAGCGTTGTAGAAAGAATTAAAGTCATCTTTACTTTTTCTAACATTCTCCAGCAGTTCAGTAAGTCCAGGAAGAATTCCCAGCACGCTTTGTCTTTTTATTTCGATCTTATCCTCATCAGAGCTGGCTTTGAATGTTAGTATCGGCTCGGCAACAGCCTCTATAAAGTCACAAGAAATGAGCTCTTGTAATTTTTGATACTCAGCTTTCTTTTCCTGTTCGAGCAGCGTTTTAATATCTGTATTCAGCTTGTCCCTGATCAGCGCATAGCGATTTTCTATTTTTTGAAGCATCTCTAGAACGTTCTCAAAGTCATACCCGGCGAAGAATTTTTCGTACACAGGGTCAGCGACCTTTTTTATCATCACCTCAGAAGCTATCTTTTTAAACAGAGCCCTTTGGTCGAACTCTTCCAGCATCTTAAAGTCCGCACTGTGCTTGAAATATATGGACTGCTCCCTCAGTATCCCTGCAAAAAATCCGTGTATGGTATTGATGTTCATATCGTCCGCATTTTTTATCCCGGTCGAAGAGAATTTTTTATGCACCCTGCTCCGTATGTCCTTTGTTGCCGCCCTCGTAAAAGTAATGGCGACCACCTTGGACGGATCAGTATGTTCAAGGACACGACTTATTTCCTGGATAAGAGAATATGTTTTTCCCGTACCTGCAGAAGCACTGATGAGCTTTATTTTTGGTCTATACTGCTCCACAGCACCTCCTATAATCACATTTTTCGCATGTAGCAGGGTCTAAAGGTTTGGGTGTATAAATACCAGCCTTGATACCCTGCACAGCCTTAGACCCGTTCACAGAAAAAATGTTCCTCGCTTCATCCAGCGACAATAGTTCCATATTCGTTCGTTCAAGTTTTTTTATACTTATGTAATATCCTCCAAGATCATAGTCCGGATATTTTGTTGCCATCGCCATTATGTAGAGAGCAAGTTGGATGTCATCGCCACTCTTGATGTCTACACCATTGGGCATGGTGGACGTTTTGTAATCAGCGATATAAAGTTTTTTATTTGTTTTATCTACGTCGATGCGATCTACCCTTCCTTTTATAGGAACGTCACCAGTAACATCAAGTTTTACGTTAAACATAGTCTCTCGCTCAAAAAGTTCCAAGCCTTCCTCTTGCATGAATTGGGATTCTTCGTTTAGCGCATTCTCCACTATAGAAGAGTAATATTTTATAAAAACTTTCCTTAAAGGATGATGGCTCAACTGTTTAAATTCACCCGAACTTAAAATATTCTCGAGTTCAGCCTCTATATCAAAGGCCTCTCCTTTAAGTTTTCTTGGCAACAACAGTTCCATTGCCTTGTGCAATATACTCCCTCCATCCATCGGGTTAAGAACAAAATCATCTGACTCGTCTTTTCCAGCCTTCAATATTTTTTCTGCCAAAAGTATATAATGACATTTAATATAAGAGCTGATCAATGTTGCGCTTAACGCATCGAACCCAGGTTGCTTTAATTCGATCTCCTTTGGTTGTAACTCGCTGAACGCACCGTTAAGCACCATGGTCATCTGTTTTTTATGTTTTGTGTTCTCAGCATCTTTTAAAAAATCCGCCACCGCCCCCGTCTCCGATAGGTTTGACAAGAACGACGAATCAGCCCCGTTGGAGGCATCCTTTATTATTTTAGACGCTATTGCGGAGGATTCTTTTGATGTCGGATATAAAAATCCCTCTGACCTGTACTCAAGGATCAAACTATCGTTCATCACAACGTCTTCTGTTCCGATCTGGGCAAAGGCATCCTGATTCATACCCGCAAACCACACGTTCTTATAAATGTTAGCAGACGCAAGGCTGGCAAGGGCTACATTGAATGGCTTAAAACTTATCGGACCTTTTAATACGTAGTTCTCCTCTGCGTGATTATATAGTTTCCTTACAAAATTCTCTGCTGTAATTGGACGTGGCTCAAGGCAACCGGCGACCCTGAAGACGAGGTTCATAACGCTATCGAATTCAAGTCCCTCCTTGTCTTTACATATTGTTTTCAGCACATTCTCAAATGTTCTCGGTGTTGCCGAGGATGGAACTTTCTCTACCACCGTCTTAAAAAATACCGAGATCTCACTGTTCCCGTATTCCGCAGCAAGTTCCTGCCAGTATTTTTGTCCCCTAGGAAGAGTCATCTCGTTGGAAGCCTTATCAATGAATTTCAAGACCGCTTCATCATCTTTCCAAAGAGGCGAGAAATTGAGCACTTTAACTACATCGCTGTATATCCAGCCGGTACTATTTAGAGTAAGGATCGTACTCATGACATTAAGATACGTGGTTCTATCTAGCCTCATGGCTGTACTTATAGAAACAGCGTCAACGCCCAGTTGGTAACGCAATAAAGAATAATAAGTATCTACGTCCGAGACCGCATACATTATCCCCTGCTTAAGGTTCTGTGAGATATAATGAACCTCGTCGTTAATGCTGCTGAACTCATGCGTCCTTGATGGGCGGGCACGATCATCCTTTACGTTCACGACCTCAAAGCCCATAGACGTAAAATTTTCAGCAAGCAACTTGCTATATTCAATATCCATGTTCATTATAGCCGGGCTGACCACGAATGTTTTAGACGCTGTAGCAGAAATAGTTTTTATTATATCAATATCGTATGAAGAGAACTCATTAAATCCTGCAAATATATACACACTGTCACTGTTTATAAGTTTAGAGCCGGGCCGCAGCGCCTCCTCAACAAAAAGTTTCTTACAATTAGCGTCGTCAAACAAACCTTTGGTTTTTAAGAACCTTTGATATTCGTCGAACACCTCTAAAAGTATCGTCCCCTCTTTGTCCTTTCTCTTTTCGAACAGGAATTTCAGATAATCATGTTCAAAGTCCGCCTGTTTTAATTCAAGTACGGCGTTAAGCAAAGGACGTGAAAGGCTTCTGGGCAGCCGATTATGGAAATGTTCAGAAAGCTCTACCTGGTCCACTCTCGGCGGAACATTAAAATATCCTTTTGATGAGAGAGTCCTGCGTGGCAGGGAAGATATCCCCTGTATCTCCACTCCGCTAAAACATTCAGCGTCTTGAAGCAGCAAAAATTCAAAGCGAGAAGGATCGATGTGCTTGGGAAGTACAATGCAGACCATCCCATCTGCAGAAGAATTAATCTCTGATCCCACAAGTTCTTTCGCGTATAAAAGGCAGTCCAGCGGGTTTTTCAGTGCGTAAAAGACCTTGTTAAAAGTTTTAGGCATTTAAAAATATAACTAACACAGTTAAAAGCTTTCCGCTATAATTAAGGGCGATGCATAAGTATGTGTTATTCTTTTTGCTTGTTATTCTTGTCCCAGTCGCTGCCATTGCCGCTGGCATGGAGCAAAGACCATTATATACCTCAGCACAGTATCTGGCGCGCGGCGGAGCGATGGGCGCTGACGTCGATGATTACAACGTCATATTTGTAAACCCCGCAGGGATCCCTCTCGTAAAAGACAGAATATACAATATGGAATTTCAGCTAGAGGGTTCTAACGGTATCACGGATAATCTTACTGCATTCTTTGGCTACGCCGACAAATGGATAATAACCGATCCTAACGACCTTAACAGCCTCTTAGGAAAAGATGTCGGAACGAAATTGAGTTTCCTCGGTGCTTATGTAGGCGACGGATTCGCACTGGCGTTCTTAACATCAGGTGTTCTTGACACAGCATACACCGGAGCCGCACCTGTAAGCGCAGACGTTTTTTCCGCAGCCGATATAACGTTCCAGGTCTCCATAGCCAAGGGCTTTCTAAAAAATGATAAATTACGGTTTGGCGGCACAGGAAAAGTCGTTTACAGAGCAAGCCGCGTTGGAACACTTACACTTACACAGCTACAGAACGAGGGTGTAAAACCGTCGGGGCAATACTCTTCCGACGGAATCGCATTCGCTATGGACATAGGATCACAGTACACATGGACCTACAACACATATGACCTTAGTGTCAGCGCGACGGCGCTGGACCTTGCAACTCCGTTCGGTATAAACCCAAAATTTTCAGGGAATCAAGGAACCGTAAGACCTCCGATACTCCCTGCAAGGGCCGATCTTGGAGTCGGATTAAAGTTTCATAACATAGGTTCAGGGATAGGGTTCAGGACTAACTTTGACATAATTAAGTCGCTAACGAAACCTGAGGCAAGCCTGAAAGATATTGTACACTGGGGAATGGAACTTAAATTCCCGAGGCTGTTCTTTATAAGAAGTGGTCTCTACCAGATGTACTGGACTGCCGGTCTCGGAATAAAATATTGGGTCCTCGACATGGAGTTTGCAACATACGCCACCGACACAGCGGCATACAACGGTGACGGGAGCAGGCGACAGTGTGATAGACGCTATACCTTCCAGTTCAGTTTCTACTTCTAAAAACAGGTTGCCTTCTGCGGCGTTGTTTGTTTGCTGCAAATTCCATAAGGTCACATAAGGTCATAAGAACGCCTAGTTGTCTCTCCGTCTAAAAAGAGCACGAATTAACATTGACTTAAAGTGCATAATAGAGTATGATGTTAGAACAATCACTAAGAGACGATCAGGAGGTTGCAGCAATGAAGTATTCAAGAGCGGACCTCCTGGTTAGCCCCCTAATATTGGCGCTCTTTCTGTCCGTAAGTTCATGTGCACCTCTAACAGTTACATTAAACAACAGGACTTCGTCACAAGAAAAAGTTGCCCCCCCTACTTTCGATATTGCAGAAGGAAGTTTTAACGTCGATCAACAGGTCGGCATTAGTTGTGCCACATCCGGTTCCACAATTTACTACACTACAGACGGCAGTACTCCTACAGCATCTTCAAATGCTTATTCTTCGTCCATAAGTGTTAGTGGAGCAAGTGTTCACACTTCTTCAGCGATAGCTGTCAGCGGGGATGATGCGTCACTAACGATAAAAGCGATCGCTGTTAAAAATGACATGATCAACAGCGATGTTGCAAATGCAACATACAACATAAACTATCTACAGCTTGCAGCACCTACTTTTACTCCAGCAAGCGGAAGCTTTTCTATAGATACAGATGTAACTATAAATAGTCCTGCTGGTGCTGATATACATTATACTACGGACGGATCAGAACCCACTGCAGCATCTACCCTTTACACAGCGCCAGTAACCGTTAGTGGAAATGGAACGGATACAATTATCAAAGCAATAGCTATTCAGGACCAAAAATTAGACAGCCCTGTCACCAGCGAAGAGTACATTATAAATTATAACAAAGTTTCTACACCACAAGTAAGCCCTGCAGCAGGGACTTACGAGAACGACCAGAGCGTAGCAATTACCTGCAATACAGATGGAGCAGCAATTTATTACACAACAGATGAAAGCACTCCCACAGCTTCTTCTACACTTTACACTGGAGCGATCTCTGTTTCTACAGATGAGACTATAAAAGCTATAGCCTTAAAGAACATGGCGATTAACAGCGACGTAATTAGTGCCGCTTATGTTTTGCAGGTTGCAACACCATTAATAAGCCCTTCAAGCGGAGGAGTCGGGATCGGAACAGCCGTAACTATAACGACTACAACAACCGGAGCAACCATCCGTTACACCACGAATGGTGCCACACCGGATGGATCAAGTACATTATATGATCCGGGCAACAAGCCAACAATAATTTTAGCGGAAACGTTCGAAGCAAAAGTGTTTAAGGCAGGTTATGCAGATTCTGATACAGCGACGGCAAGTTACACGATAGTTCCGGTAGTAAGTCATTTTGCGGGTACACTTGGAGGGAAGGGCTCGGATAATGGCACGGGGCTTGCTGCAAGTTTTAATAGCCCTCAGAACTTAACAAGTGATGGAACTAATTTATATGTGGCAGATTCCGGTAGCAATACTATTCGTAAGGTGGTTATTGCTACAGGGGTTGTAACTATATTTGCTGGCAGCACTACCCGTTCTTCTGGTTCTACCGATGGCATTGGAACTGCTGCAAGATTTTATACTCCTAATGACATAACAAATGACGGAGCTAATTTATATGTTTCAGATAATAATAACCACACTATTCGCAAGATCGTTATTAGTACCGCTGAAGTAAGCACGCTCGCTGGTGCTGCAGGTTCTTATGGTTCTACCAACGGTACTGGAGCTGCCGCAAGATTTAGAAATCCTTATGGCATAACAAATGATGGAACTAATTTATATGTAGCTGACTACACCAACAACACCATCCGTAAGATCGTCATTGGTACAGCTGAGGTAACCACACTTGCTGGTACTGCTGGTTCAAGAGGCTCTGCCAACGGCACTGGAGCCGTTGCAAGATTTTACAGCCCTCAATGCATAACAAGTGATGGAACTAATTTATATGTAACGGACTCCTACAACTATACTGTTCGCAAGATCGTTATTGCTACAGCCGAGGTAACTACACTTGCCGGTACTGCCGGTTCTCACGCCTCTACCGACGGCACTGGAGCTGCTGCAAGATTTTATACTCCCGCCGGTATAACAAATGACGGAACTAATTTATATGTGGCAGATAATAATAATTACGCCGTTCGTAAGATCGTTATTGCTACAGCCGAGGTAACTACACTTGCAGGTACTGCCGATTCTTATGGCTCTACCGACGACACTGGCGCTGCTGCAAGATTTAGGAACCCCCAAGGCATAACAATTGACGGAACTAATTTATATATGGCAGATACCGGTAACAGTACTATCCGTAAGATCGTTATTGCTACAGCTGAGGTAACCACACTTGCAGGTACTGCCGGTTCAACAGGCTCTACCAACGGCATTGGTTCTGATGCAAGATTTAATTACCCTTACAGCATGGCGAGTGACGGAACTAATTTATATGTAGTGGATGCCAGTAACCAAACTATCCGTAAGGTCATTATTGCTACAGCTGAAG
>Ga0247841_10006308_pt1 | contig 18427 bp, 10 predicted proteins | sample LaCruzMarch2015__2_FD_192410 | JGI IMG/M metagenome (GOLD analysis project Ga0247841, IMG submission 192410) | Freshwater microbial communities from meromictic Lake La Cruz, Castile-La Mancha, Spain - LaCruzMarch2015_18m | ecosystem: Environmental > Aquatic > Freshwater > Lake | place: Spain... | reverse complement strand
GTATGGCAAAGATTAGTAGTGACCCAAAGGGCATAGAGGAACATATTCTCCGATTATTGGTTCCACAAGAGATACTCGCAAGCTTCGAGTTGAATAAGATTATAGAAAACGATACCGAACTTTTATTTGATTTGATAGAGAAGGAATCTTGCATACCCCGGCCATTAGCAGGGAAAGAAGTTGTTTTAGATGGCTATATGAACGTGACCACGTTACAAAGTTTTCCTCAAAACGGGAAACAATGCTACATTCATTTACGACGGCGTCGTTGGAAGGAGAAGGGCATCACAGATACTAAGGCATATCATAACGAATACGAATACACAGCAACAGGCACTATGGCAACCAAGTCATTCGGTGCTTTTTTAAAAAGAAACTCTTTGATAGCCATCCCATCTCATATAGCTCAGTCGCTACAGTAATAGGGATTGACAAGAAAAAACTGCATGACTGGTATAAAAATCACCTGAGTGACTTCACCTCAGACAGGGTGCAGCAATCTTTGCATGAGCATGATCTTCCATTGCCACCCCAAGAGATTACCAAAGAAAAAAGCAAGATTGATGTGCCGATCCTCAAGCCGGAGAATATCGGGGAACATATGGCTGTCGATGAAAAATATATTCATGGAGAGTTCTATACATTGCTTACCAATGGCCAAACGGGGAAAATAGCCCTGATGGCCTCTACCACAAAGAATGCATTGCTGAGCCAAGCGATGCGCAAATTTGAAGATAAACGGTTTAACGTAAAAGTGCTTACCCGGGATTTGGCAATAAATTACGATTGGTTTGGTCGCGAGAATTTCATGAATGCCGCACAGGTTGCCGATAAGTTCCACGTTCTTAAACATGCTTTTGAAGCACTCCAGGACCTTCGGATATACTATCGGCAAAAGCTACTTACGCAACGCAGGGAAGCTTATGAAGCTTATAAAATCAAAAAGAAATCATCCCCTGAATTAAACTTTGAATACACCGAAACAAAACTATCCAATAAAGAAACCCATAGACAATTATTGGCCAGAGGCCAGTATCTGCTTTACAAAAAAAGAAATGATTGGTCTGACAGTCAGGCACAAAGAGCAAAACTGCTGTTTATGCATTACCCGGATATTGAAGTAGCTTATGATTTAATCTGCCAGTTCAGGGCTTGGTATAGTGCTGACCATATTATCAACCAGGACCAGGATAAAGCATCAAAAATACCTGCTTTGAAAGTAATTAACCAAAACCTTGATAGATGGATACAGAATGTTAGTTTAGCTGATATCTCTGAAATACAGAACTTTAAATCCCTTGTCGAAAGAAATCGTGGATGCATCGTAAATTACTTTCTAACTGCCGCAACTAATGCTATTGCTGAAGCAAATAACAATATCATCCAAACATTCATAAGAGCTAACAGAGGAACCAGAAACTTAGATTTCTTTTACTTTAGATTATCCCAATTCTTATCTTAGCACATCATTTAACGAAAAAGCCCTACTGTCGCATTGTGATCACCTATTGTTTCAATTTTCTTTTCTTGCCAAAGTGAAAAAAAGGAGCGTGGCACACCCACTGCCTGTTTCATTGATCTCACATCTTATTAACAATCTACAAATTGAGGTGGACAGATCACTCTGGCAAAGGTTGGTCAAAGCGACAGTTTTCTCCACAAATTGGATCGTTCACCGGTACGTTTTATACCTCAGAAAAAAGAACAACGAAATACTGCTCAACACCCCAAAGATCATTCCCCCCAGCAGTAAGGCGGTCGACAGGCCAAAACGGTCGGTTACAAAGCCGTAGAATGGTCCCATCACAGCGAAAAGCCCGCGGATAATGAAATTGCGCACTGAAAGTACGGTTGCCCGGGTATCGGATGAAGCGATGATGTTGATATAATTCCTGAGGGTCGGGGTTGCCAGGCCACGGGCCAGATAAAATATCAGCAGCAAAATAAACCCGGTGATGGTTCCGAACAGGGCCATCCCGAAATATCCCAGGAGCAGAAACAGGGTAAAAAGAATGACGGTCCGCCTGGGCCCCAGCTTTGATTCGATGCGCCATGCATACATGGCAGCCAGTCCGACCGAAAGGTTCAGAACAGCCCATACAACCCCGAATAGGGTGACCCTAAGTCCGGCCTGGATGAAGAATGGCTGTGCAAGCCAGGCCATGGTAAGTGTCGAAACGCCAGTCACTGCAGAGAAGATGGTATTCCAGAACAGTTTTCGGTCGCCATGAAGTACCCTGATCACGATCGAAGTAATATCCCGCAATCCGGGTTTGCGGATGTTGCCGTGCACGGGTGGCTCCTGTAGGATCAAGGCAGCGGGAATGGCCAAAAAGGCAATCCCTGCCTGGAAGAAAAACGGTGTCCGCAGAGAGATTGCCGCCAGTATTCCCCCGAGAATCCCAGCCAGCGCCTCTGCAAAATTTCCGATCGATGTTATACGCCCCTCAAAACGGGTATATTTCCCGGAGGCTCCTGCCGATACAAGCGAGTCGTAGAGCATGGCTGAATCTGCGCCGGATATGAGACTCATTCCGATTCCAAGGATGGTCTCAGCGACAACAAACTGCCAGAATCCGGTAGATGTGCAATAGATCAGGAACCCCGCAAAGCCAAGAACAGAGCCGGCAAGCATGCTGGTGCGACGCCCGCTGGTGTCGGCAAAATATCCGGTTGGAATTTCGAATACCATGAGGGTTACGGAATAGATGGCCTGTAAGGTGAATATATCCTGCATGGTAAGGCCATTCGACCTGTAAAACAGGACAATAACGGGCATGATAAGATTCATCCATTTGGCGACCTTGATCAGGTATAATGCGTAAAGATTACGGTTCAGCGAAAACGACATAAGCAGAATGAAAAATATGAACCAACCAGGTATTACAGCTAAATAAATGGATAAAAATACAACACATATCCATTGTACAAAACTGGTCCTGCATAAAAAAACAACCCAGAGGTTATTGGGAAGAACAAGTTTGCCGGTACCATGGCGATTGATGTATACTCAGGCCATGCAAATGTGATTGATTGCAAAATAGAATTAATTTTGGGCCTGCTCCGAAAGGTCCGATCAACTGGATCCTGAGCGGAGTCGAAGGATGCAAACACATGATAATAAGGACACTTCGACTTCGCTCAGCGTCCGGTTTTCCGGTAAATTGCCTTTTCGGAGTGGACTCAAAGATAGAAAATCACCTGGAATCGCGGTTTTTAGATGTAAATCTGGTAACAGGCGCATTAAGCCCGGGTCAGCTATCTGAAAAACTTACCCGGATAACAAATGATATCCAGTGATCCGGTGTAAATTCAGCTGGCGCCGGAAAAACGCTGTTGATTCACGCAGTCTCCCATTGAGACCAGGTTAACTAAAAACAGAATATGGCGTATGTTTCTTTGCAATCCGAAATAGAGTAGCCATCGCCTCCGCCTGCTACAGAAGCAAGTTCCGACTCGGTGAGCACTTATGATCCGGGATCTGCGGGTAAAGGTGGCAGAATGAGGTACAGCGAGTTGCTTTGCTCCTGCAAAACTCGGAGTTTGATAGATTCGGGGAGTTTTATCTGCAACTCCTGTTCAATGGCAGCTTAGGGCACGTGGATACAATCCTGCCATGTAAAAATACGGTATTTATTGGAAAAGTTGGAAATGAGGGGCTGCCTTTTATGCAAAACATCATCATCCATCACGGCAATCAGAATTGCGCCTGCATGGTACAAGGCTGAAAAAATCACATACACCTGGTTACGCTGACCTGTTACCCCGCTGAGACCGATGTCTCGATCAGGATAATTGATTTTTTCCATCCAATGCCAATAATGTAAATCGTGAAGCAATTTAAATCGGTTTCAAAACATTTAGATACAAAACTTGACTTAAATCAAATTATAATTATATTTACCACAAAAATTCACAGCTGCAGGATCATACTATCGGGTATAAGACGGTTGTCGATTAAAGAGGGGTTTCTTTCCGGTATAGTTCCTACCAAAACATCCGACAGATGAAAACCGGATTATTATTACTCTTTTTCATGACCCTGCGGATATGCGCATCGGCCCAGTCAGGCGGGTCAGATGACGCAGTGACCCCTCCCCCGGGTGTAGTCATCACCTCCCTTTCAACCTCCGACGATATCGCCAGCGCGATGTCGTTACAATACGATGGGATGATTGTGGTTTCCGGCTTTTGCAATGCAAGTTTTACCTTGTTGAAATACACCCCCGAAGGCCGTCTGGATCCATCGTTCGGAACCGGGGGCGTTGTTAAAACCATCCATAAAACCGTAGAAGACCGAAGTTCGGCAACGCTGGTACTCGGCGACGGCAAGATCCTGATGGCCGGCAGCCTGTATGACAACAACGCCATGTACTTTGCGATGGTCAGGTACCAGCCTGACGGAAACTGGGACACTACCTTCGGTAATAAAGGACTGATCGTCAGGTCCATCGGCGAAGGGGATGATGTGGCCACCTCGATGGCGTTGCAGCCCGACGGAAAGATCATCGTGGCCGGGAGTTCAACCAATGGCAACTATGAGGATTTCGCGCTGGTGCGATTCAACTACAACGGGACCATGGACAGCACTTTCGGAAAAAACGGAATGGTCATCTCCAACATTAGCAGCGGTGATGACAGGATTGCCGCAGTCACCCTGCAACGCGACGGAAAGATCGTAGCGGCAGGTTCTGCAAACACAGATTTCGGGGTGGCCAGGTACCTTCCAAACGGGGAGCCCGACCGATCTTTCGGAGCCAATGGCATCGTAATCAAATCGTTGCAAAATGGCGAAGATCTGGCTCAAGGCGTTACCATCCAGCCCGACGGGAAGATCATCGTGGCAGGAAGCTCATTCAACGGTGACAATTTCGACTTTGCCGTCGCGCGGTTCACTCCGGAAGGCAGGCTGGATAAGACCTTCGGAAAGGAGGGCATCGTTTTGACCCCGGTCGGGGATGGCGATGACAAAGTAAACGCACTGGCCCTGCAACCCGATGGAAAGATCATCTTGGCGGGCAGTTCAGATAATGGTGCCGCCAACGACATCGCACTGATGAGGTTCAGCAACAGCGGGACCGCGGATGAATCTTTCGGTAAAAAAGGCCTTGTCATCACTTCAGTACAGAAAGGCGACGAGAATGCCTATTGCATCGCATTGCAGAAAGACCTTAAAATCGTCGTGGCTGGCAATTCAAACAACGGATTTAACAACGATTTTATCATCATCAGGTATCTGCCCGATGGCACACTGGATCCTGATTTCGGGAGGTAAGAACCATGTTTAAAAAAGTCATCAACGGCCGCACCGCAACCGACCTGATCGTTTATCTCGGGATTCCCCTGCTGATATGGAACACCTGCCGCGAATGGCTTGGCGATTACCCTGCCATGCTGATCTCGACCGTTCCGGGGATCCTCTACACACTCTTCACCTTTTTCAGGGATAAACAATACAGTGTTACCGGGCTTTTCATCCTAACGACCATGATCATCGGAAGCATCATGGACATCTATTCGAAAACGGCTCACCAGATGCTGTGGAACAATGTCTATCTAAACATCGGCCTGACCATCTTCTGGTTTTTCACGATGCTCATCAAAAGACCGATGGCAATGTATTTCTTTATCGATTATGCCTACCTGCACGGCGTAGAGAAGGAACACACACGAAAACTTTACCGGGAGATGCCTTTTTTCAGGTATTTCATGCTGCTTACCGCCTATCTGGCGCTCCAGGACCTGTCGGATGTCATTCTCCGGGTCTGGCTGATCGGAGTCTACGACGTTGCAGGTTTCAATACCATCAAAGTGATCACCCAGATCTGGGGTACTTCGACCACCGTGCTTTTTGTTTACTTCATCATTCTTATTGTGAAGAAGCTGCAGGAGCATGGCAAAAAATCTTCAGAAGAAAAATCACAGCAATAAACCGTTTCACCCTCAAAATTAACTAAAATGGAAAAGAAAGATTACTCAGTACCCCCGATGACCCCCAAAACCGCCTCCACGCCCGTTGTGGCTTCAACACCTGGCACCCCGGCGCTCACCGGCACCCCGGGCGCTCCTCCGACGGCAAGCACCCCCGGAACGCCCATACTGCCAGGAACCCCGGGAGGATCGGCAGCTATGCCCTCCGACTCATCGCCATCGACGGGAGAAGGAGAAGGAAAAGGAGGCCCTGCGGGCAAAATGCCCCCCATGCCATCTTTCCCCAAGATGCAGAACACCACCAACATGCAGAACACGACCAATTTCCAGGCAACGACAAAAATGCCCAATGTGAGCATGGACCAGTTCAAAATGAGCAAATTTTTCGAGATGCAGATGGAACATCACCGCACGCATCACCTCGAACCCAACGGCGACTGCAAGCCTCATCTCAAGGAAGAGGGTTGGAAATACTACATGAAATACAGGGGTTAGGTATTATATCTTTTTATTTTGTCAGGTCATGCACATGACCCGTCTTGCAGGTTTTTAATTAAACAGCATATTGTATTATGGATAAGCAGGAAAAACCAAAATCATTGCCATCGGGCAGCAATCCCGAGGAGATGAACCGTATGTTGAAGATCACGCGTCCGAGTTACTGGATTTCCCTTTCTGCTTTAGGGCTCCTGACGCTTATCACCATCATCTGGGGCATTTTCGGAAGCATCCCGCAGCGCATCGACGGGCTGGGGGAGATCATCAGCGGCAAGGGTCTGCACGGCATCATCGCGCTTTATCCGGGCGGGGTGGAACAGGTCAATTTTGAACTTGGCGATAAGGTGATGGCCGGCGATGTGATGCTTCATCTCCTTCAGCCGCAGCTCAGGCATCAGCTGGTCGAACTCAATGCACAGCTGGATGTACTTATGCTGCAGGATTCACTGCTGCAGTACAGGGATCAGAACGACTTTCCAAACAAGATGCGGTTTTATAATCTTGAGGAGGTGAGGCTCAAAAAAGAACTTACCCAGCTGGAGGAACAAATCGCATTTCTCGAACTGAAGATGAACCAGCAGCAGGACCTGTGGGACAAAGGACTTGCAACACGGGAAAACTACATGGATGCAAAAAACCAGTTAGCCGACACCCGCAACAAGCGCACCCAGACCGAACAGGCCGTGAAGACAAACCAGCTTGACCAGCAGTCGTGGGATTATGACCGCACATACAAGCAGGAGGATTACCGCGGACAGATACAAATCCTGAAGAAAAAGATCCAGGACCTGCAGGATGATTACGACCGGCAAACCATCATCAGGAGTCCGGTCGACGGGATCATCGTCGACAAATCGGTGAGCAGCGGCGATTTTGTGAACGCAGGCACCCGGATGATGGTTGTGGAGGACATGGAAAACCAGAAGAACCACCTCCTCGACCTTTTCATCCCCTTCAATTCAAATGCCGTGGTGGAGCCCGGGATGGAGGTCATGATCGAGCCATTCACCGTTAACCACAACCTCTATGGCTGGCTCATGGGAGAAGTGGTGGAGGTGAACCATTTTGTTTCCAACACCAATTCAATCATCGACGAGCTGAACAATCCCGACCTGGTGGCGCTTATCCAGCAGCAGGGTCCGACCTACCGGGTTAAGATATTCCTTTTGCCCGACCCATCCACAAAAAGCGGTTTCATGTGGTCGAACAAGAAGGGGCCTCCCTACACCATCAACACAGGCACACTTTGCCACGCCTCAGTTCTTGTACGACAGAAACCGCCCATTGACTACATCATCCCCGTTTTGAAATCCTATTTCGAGTAATAACCTGAACAACCAATCGAGACCTTATTATGGGCAACGATCATGTGAAAAAAAAGGTTCCGGTCCTGCTTCAGATCGGGGAAAACGAATCAGGCCCGGTGGCGCTCAGCATGGTATTTTCCTATTACCATTGCTGGCCTGCGAAGGACGGACTAAACCAGGAATGCGGTGTTTCCGACAATTCCAAAATTCCTGCCGAACGCCTGATGAAGGTTGCAAAGGCGCACGAATTCGATGCAAACATAACGACCTGCGACGTCAGTGCGCTGAAGTCAGCTCCCATGCCGGCGATTATCGGCATCAAGGGGGGATATTTCAATGTACTTACAGGCTATACGGGCGAATTATACCTGCTCAACGACACACATGAAGGGCAGAAAAAACTGGGGGCTGCTGACCTGGAACAGATTTTCGACGGGAATTTGCTGACACTTAAACCCGGAGCCGCCTTCAAGCCCGACAAGCATGAATTCGGTTTTGTCGACAAGATATGGGGCCGGATCCGCAACAGCCGGTTCGACCTTATGTATGTGCTCATCTGCGGGGCGATCCTCGTCATCCCGGCCGTGATACTGGCCGGATTGAACAAACTGTTCTTCGACGACATCATCGACCTCAACCAGCCACGCTATTTCAGGCCCATGCTGCTGCTTATTGCCGGGCTTTTCTTCTTCAACGGCATCCTGACCTTTCTCCAGCAGAAGATCCTGGTCAAAATTGAGTTGCGCCTCGCCATCGTTGAATCATCGAAACTGCTCCTTCACATCCTGAAACTGCCCATCAGGTTTTTCATGACCCGGCAACCCGGAGAGATCTTCAAACGCGTCCAGCTGAACGACGACCTGGCATCGCTGCTTTCCACCCAGCTTACCTCGACAGTTTCAAACATGATCACGGTGATCCTCTATGCGGTGGTCATGATCCAGTACAACCTGCTTTTGACGGTCATCGGGGTTTCGGTGATCCTGGTGAATCTTTTTGTGCTACGGATCATTTCAGAAAAGCGTTCAACCCTGAACCAATTGCTTTTCGAGCGGAACCAGCGCACCTTCAGCACAGCGGGCGTCGGGCTTGAGCAAATCGAGACCATCAAGGCGACCGGTTCCGAAAATGATTTTTACGGCCTCTGGTCGGGAAGCCTCTCCAACGCGGTCATCTATGACCAGAAACTGAATGTCACTTCGAACCTGCTTGACGCCCTCCCCGATTTCCTGTCGAACCTCAACAACATCATCCTGCTCACCCTGGGGGGCCTGCTGGTCATTTACGGCGACATGACCATCGGTATTTTCATCGCCTTCCAGAGCCTCATGTCCAATTTCACCGGCCCGGTCAAGTCGGTGGTGTCGATGGGCAGCGACCTCCAGGTGGCGAAAAGCAACCTTAACACCATCCAGGATGCCCTTTCGACCCGCGAAGACATCTACTTTTCCGGTGAGGTCAGCGCTGATCCTGCTTTACTGGAACCGGACGCTTCAAAGCTTCACGGATATCTGGACTTTAAAAATGTGACCTTCGGATACGACCGTTTTGCGGATCCCCTCATTTCGGACTTCTCCCTGCATGTTGAGCCGGGAAAGCGCGTGGCCCTGGTGGGAGGTTCGGGTTCGGGCAAGTCGACACTGGCCAAGCTTGTTGCGGGCCTTTACCACCCCTGGGAAGGGGATATCCTTTTCGATGGGAAACCGAGGACCGCTTTTGCGCAGGATGTGATCAGGAACTCCATCTCGCTGGTCGACCAGGAGATCTTCCTCTTTCGCGGCACGGTCAATGAAAATATCACTATGTGGAACAACACCATCCAGACCCCCGACATCATCCTGTCGACCAGGGATGCCTGCATACACGATGTCATTTCTTCGCGCCCCGGCGGGTACAACGGACTCCTCATCAACGCCGGCAGCAACCTGAGTGGCGGGCAGCGCCAGCGCATCGAAATCGCCCGGGCCCTCGTGGTCAACCCGACCATCCTTGTCATGGATGAAGCCACCAGCGCCCTCGATGCGAACACGGAGAAAACCATAGACAACAACATCCGGCGCAGGGGTTGCACCACCCTGATCATTGCGCACCGGCTGAGCACTATCAGGGACTGTGACGAGATCATCGTTCTGGAGCGGGGGAAAGTCGTCCAGCGCGGCACCCACGATGAGATGATCCGCGATCAGCAGGGACTTTATTATAAACTGGTAAACCTCAACTGACATGGACCAGCAGCCGATATCATCGTATTACCAGCAGGCCGTCCAGTTGCCCGGCAACAAGGTCCTGCCCCTTTTGAGCGATAAACCGCGGGCATTCTATCTTGAATCGGGTGAAGCCGACCTGTTTTATGTCGAGAATCTTCCCTCCGGGCCAGGTCGCAGGCTTTTCCTGCTTCGATTTTCCGCCCCCTTCCTTATTCCGGCGTTCAGCACGAACGATGCATTCTCGCTGGTTGTCAGCGCACTCAGCCCATGTACCATCGGAGTGATCGAAGAACCAGGACTTACCCGTCTTTTCTCTGAAAATCGCGGGGATGCCGCCAGGCTTACCGATCAGTGGATGCTGAACCTTTCGGCCGGACTGAACAATTTCGGAACCCTGCCTCTGCTGAACGGGATTTCGGCCATGCCGCAGTTCATACCCGATGCAGCGAAATGTTACAGCTCCGGAACGCCATCGGAGGTGATCTGGATCGAATCGTCAGGGCTTAAACCACTCTACTTCAATTTCGCCGATCCCGGCGCTGGGTGCCCAGCTCTTCTGCCGCTGACCTCGAACCTTTGGATGAAGCCCGGCGCGGCAATACCCAAAGTGGTTTTAACAACCGCGCAGGCCATAACCAGGCCGGACTTTCTGCCTTCCCTTCTTGGATTTAACCGCATCATCATCCCGGTACTTAAAAGACTCCATTCCGACCTGAGCCAGGTAGAACTTGCCCATGTAAAAGACACCTATTCTTTCAGGACCAATGCGATCTTCAACTCCATCACCCGCTTCAAGTCGATCATCACCGGGAAATCGACCGACACTCTGTTCGAAGGCAGGAGTGACGCGCAGGAAGGAGCCTCAACAGCGCTCAGCCCAAACATCCTGTTGCTGCAAGTTGTGCAACTTGTGGGTAAAAGCGAGCTGATTGAATTCACCGATCCGGGTAACCGCATCAGCGGGAAACATGATTTTCTCTGGAACATCCTGAGGGCTTCGAACATCAGGTCACGACAGGTCACGCTGGAGCCGCACTGGTGGACCAACAACGCCGGGTCGATGCTCGGATTCCTCAAGGCGGACCAGACGCCGGTGGCCCTGATCGCCAAGGGGAACACCGCTTACTGGATGATCGACCTGAAGAACAAACGGAAAGAGATCGTCAACGAGCAGGTAACGGAATTGCTGGATCCCAGGGCCTTCAGTTTTTTCACACCCTTTCCCAAAGGCAAGCTGGGAGGAAAGGACCTGATCAGGTTTGCCCTGCAATTCACCTACCGCGATATCATCAGTTTCCTTGTCATCGGCGTTATCGGCGCCTTGCTTGCCCTGATCATTCCCGTGGTGGGAGGGTATATTTTTAACACGGTCATCCCCAGCGGCAGCACCCGTGAGCTATGGCAAATCGGCGCGATCATGGTAATCTGCGTTATTACCATCGGCCTGCTGAACTTTGCAAAATCGATCGCGGTGCTGAGAATGGCTGGCAAGGCGGGCTACAAGCTTCAGTCGGCGCTCTGGGACCGGATCCTCTCCCTGAAAGTTGATTTCTTCAGGAATTACAGTCCGGGGAACCTGGCCGAACGCAGCATGGGTATTGAACGGATTCGCGACACCCTGTCGACCACCGTGCTCGGGGCCATCATCTCGGGTATTTTCTCAATTTTTTACCTGGCCCTGCTTTTCTTCTACGATCTCAAGCTTGCGCTCCTTGCCCTGGCATTGGGCCTCGTGGTGGCTGGGTTCACCCTCACCATCAGCCTGCTGGCTTACAAGCACGTCGTTTTCATGCGAAGGATGGATGCCATGATTTCGGGATTCCTGCTGATGGCCATCCGAGGGATCAACAAGATCAGGGTGACAGGCAGTAAGGAAAAGGTGTTCGCCCTGTGGGCCGACCGATACGCGCAGCAGAAGGACCATTACCGGCAGAAACGCACACTGCTCATGGTGGCGAGTATTTTCACCGTCACATTCCCGGTACTTGCCTCCATGCTGATCTTTATCAGGGTTTACAGCATTTTCACCTCAGGGGTGCCCGGGTTCGGTATCGGTGACTTCGTCGCATTTAACAGCGCCTATCTCAGTTTCCAGGGAGCCCTTATACAAACGTTTATGGTTACGGTACCCCTGCTTAACATCAAACCGACCTACGAACTGTTCCAGCCCATTTTAGAAGCAGAGACCGAAGATACAAATGAAAAACTCGATCCGGGTGAACTCAGCGGAGGCATCGAGGTGACGAACCTGAGTTTCAAATATTCCGAATCACCCGACTGGAGCCTGAAGGATCTCACCTTTACCATACGCCCCGGTGAGTTTGTGGCTTTCACTGGCAGTTCGGGATCGGGCAAATCGACGCTGATCAGGCTACTATTGGGATTCGAGTATTATAATGTGGGCAGCATCCTTTTCGACAATAAGGAGTTGAAGAGCCTTGATATCAGGAGCGTTAGGGATCAGCTGGGCGTCGTGCTGCAGAATTCCAAGATCATGCAGGGGACGGTGCTTTACAATATCACCGGTTCCTCCATGTATACCGAGGAGGAGGCTTGGAAAGCCGCCGAGATGGCCGGGTGCAAAGAGGAGATCGACAACCTGCCCAACAAGATGTACACGATCCTTCCGCCGGGAGGCGACATTCTATCTGGAGGCCAGCAGCAACGGATCATCATTGCCCGGGCGCTCATACGCAACCCGAAAATTCTGATCTTCGACGAAGCCACCTCTGCGCTTGACAATGAGACACAGCAGATCGTGAGTCTCAGCATTGACAAGATGAGCGCAACCAGGATCGTGATCGCCCACCGCCTCAGCACCATTATCAATGCCGACCGGATCTTCGTGCTCGACAAAGGAGCACTTATCGAGCAGGGAACCTATAAGGAACTGGTCGAAAAGAACGGTTTTTTTGCCGAACTGACCCGCAGGCAGCTTGCCTGACATTATTGACCTACACAATGAGGAGGTAAACCAACAATAAGGTAACATCCGATGAAAAAGAGCATTCTAATCATACTTCTTATAGCTGCAGGATTCATTCCGGCGACAGGACAGCAGACATTCAACTACGACTCACTGTCGATACTCCGGGTACTTCTTTATGGCCTTGAATCCAATTACGACATCCGGATCAAGCGGCAGATCGTCGGCGGAAGCCAGGGACAGGTGCAAGCCAGCAAAGGGGCGTTCAACCCGGATCTCTCCTTGTCAGGGTATGGCTTTTATGGCACCGACCCGACCGTCACCTTTTTCGATTCCTATTACGTGAGCGGACAATTGGTGGTGCCCACCCGATTCGGGGCCAAGTTCTACACAGGCTTTAAACTGTCGACCATGACCGAGATCATCTCGGGCGTGCCCAACTATTACCCCAGCACCAACATGCCGATCAACGAATCGGGGATGTGGGCAGGCGTGACCATGCCCCTGTTGCGCAATTTCGGGAGAAACAACAGCAACAATGTCAGCCTGCGCGCCGCTATGATGATGAACCAGGCGCAGAACATCTCCTTCTCCGATGAGATCTGTGTTTTCATAAAATCGACGCTTTCGTCATACTACAATTCATACCAGAGGTTGAGGGTGTTCAAAATTCTCAGCAACGCGGAAAAGGACGCCAAAGAGTATCTCTCCGCCATCCAGACCATGATCGACGACGAGCAGATCCCCAAATCGGAAATTTTCAGGGCGAAGGCTTACGAAACCAACATCAACCAGCAGTTTTCACAGTCAAAAAATGAGATCAACAAATCCCTGTACGACTTGGTGACATCGGTTGGCGGCGCCGGTAACATCAGCCTGAATGCCTATCCCAGGTTTCTCGATTCGCTTCCCGATCCGGCAACCTTCCCCTGGGAGAGCTATGCAGATTATATTTACAGGAATGCTGATTCGCTCATTGCCAGGTCCAATTATTTTAAAAGTCAGAAACTTGCCACCGGTGCAAGCCAGATCGAGATGACCGGCGCCAGGTTCAACAAGCGAAATGAGATGACCCTCGATCTTCGTTATTACTATTTCGGGTCAACTGCCTATCAACCCTTTTCCGATTTTACCCAAACATTCAGCAGCGACAGTCCGGGCTCATCGGTTAACCTGACCCTTACCTACAAGCTTCCGTTCGCGAACGATGTTCAAAAGGGACAGTACCTGACCAAGCTGTCGGCCTATGAATCGAACAACATACAGCTTGAAAAGATCAGGTTTGATTCGAAAATGCAGGTATACCAGCTGATTACCGACCTCGGCAACCTGATCACCATCTATAAGAACCAGATCGAACTGGCTGCCCTGGAGAAGAAGACCTGGGAGAGCGAAGTACAGAAATTCAAGATGGGCATCTCCACCCAGATCAATGTCATCAACACTTACATGGATTACAACAACGCGCTGCTGAACATCGAGAATGCCCGCCAGACGATCATCAACAAGGTCGTGTTGCTTAAATACCTGATCGGAGATTTCCCCAGCACCTCTGAACAGCTCCTGAAGTATAATCCCTGGGATTTCTCCGCCAAATAATTAAACGAACCCACGGTGAAGCAGGATTATAGCGCGACAGGCATGTTCATACCCATTCACGAGAAGATTTTACAACATGCGGGTCAATACCCGGATATGCCAGCCATTGTTCACCGAGGGGAGCAAATCGATTTTGCAGGTCTGGAGAGATGGACCACGGGGTTGGCAGCCCAGCTGGTTGAAGCCGGAGCCGGTCGCGGTAAGATCGTGGGGTTGTACCTGCAGCCATCGATACGGATGGCGGTTTCGGCGCTTGCAGTGTTGAGTACCGGCGCTGCCTACATTCCCCTCTCTGCAGCCTTTCCCTCCGAAAGGATCCGGTACATCCTCCGGGATGCCGGAGCCAGCCTGCTTATTGCCGAACCCGGCGCCGAAGCCTCACTGTGCCCCCCCGGCACAGCATTCTTTCATCCGGACTGGACCGAAGCCGCAAAAGGTTCACATGGCACATCACCTCTTAAACCGGACCGGACCGAAGCCACACGTGCGTCATGGAAGACTTCCACTGCTGTTGGATCCATTGAACCCGGAGATCTCGCTTATATCATGTATACCTCCGGTTCGACCGGCAACCCCAAAGGAGTAATGATCGAACACCGGAACCTGAGTTACTATGTACACTGGTTTCACGGGAAGGTCATGCCGCAGACCGGGGTGGCGCTGCCCCTCACCTCCTCGTTCATATTTGCCGCTGCCGTCACCCAGTTTTACTCCACCCTCCTTGCGGGGAAAACCCTCCACATCCTCGACCCCATGCTCATCCGCCAGCCGGCCGCCCTCATGCGCTGGTATTCGGAGCATCCCGGCACGGGCCTGTACTGTGTTCCAACACTCTGGTCGGAGATCCTGCGCTTCCTGAATTCGGCAGAAGGACGGGCGCCGGGCATCGAGCCGCCACCCGCGGTCTGCCTGTCGGGTGAAGCCGTCACCAGAGAACTCCTGCAGGCCACCTTTGAACGACTTCCCGACTTGCAGCTGTGGAATCTTTACGGGCCAACCGAAGCAACCGCCAACATCACGGCCTGCCGCCTTTATCCGGGGGAGAAACCGAATATCGGAAACCCCCTTGATGGCACCAGGGTCTTCATTGTTGACGAAAACCTGAAACCCGTGACACCGGGAGAGGTTGGCGAGCTGCTTGCCTGCGGCGACGGGATCGCCCGTGGATACGCAAACCTCACGGAACTGACCGCGAAGACATTTATCAATGCCACTTTGGATGGCGAGGAAAACCTCAGGCTCTACCGGTCGGGCGACCTTGCCAGGGAAGTTGCCCCGGGGTGCTTCAGTTATGTCGGGCGCCGGGATCAGCAGGTCAAGATCCGCGGTTTCCGAATTGAGCTTCCTGAGGTCGAACAGGCCCTTCGCACCATGAAAGAGATCAAACAGGCCGTTGTAAAGGCTGTTGAAGAACACCATGCGGGGAATAGGCTCGTGGCATATGTCACATTCCACGACAATGAAACGATGCCTGTGAATGGATTACGTGCGAAACTGGTTAACATCCTTCCCGATTTCATGATTCCCGAAATCTTTGTTCGTCTCGACCATTTTCCCCTGCTTCCCAACGGCAAGATCGACCGTAAATCTTTGCCATTGCCCGGATCGTTAAGGCCCGACCTCGGGTATCCGGCTATCCCGCCAGTCACCGCCGCCGAACAGGCCATGGTCAGGGTGTGGGAGGAGGCGCTTCGCATCGAAGGCATCGGCATACACGACAATTTCTTCGACCTTGGGGGAAACTCGCTGAAAGCAGGAGCACTGGCCCTCGGGATCGGGGCGAAGATGGGGGTTGCACTTCCCCTGAAGTCTGTTTTTGAGAACCTAACCCCGGCCAGCCTGCTGGCGCACTCTTGCAGCCTCCCGGGTTTCAATCCGGCGGCCTCAGTAGTTCCTTCTTCCTCGCCTGAAGTTTCCTCCATCCTCCCGGGTTTCCATTCAGCGGTCTCACCCGCTGCGTCTTACAGACCCGAAGACAACTCAAATCTGCCGGGTTTCAATCCTGACATTACAACTATATCCGCTCCGGGGACTGCAGATGCCTCGCAACTCAAAGATTTCAAGCCGTCCAATCAAAATTCCTCATATGCCGGGTCTTTAGATGCATCCGGGCTTCCCGGGCAATCAACTGAAAACAAAGTCATCAACGAAACCGCAAACCTCCTTTCGGAAAATCAGAAAGCCCTCTGGTTCCTGCACCAGGCCCAACCGGGGCTTGCCGCTTACAACATTTTCTACAGCCTGCGTATTGACGGACCGCTGGATGTGGCATGCCTGTCGAAGGCGCTGCAATGGCTTTCAGTGAAGCACCCGGGCATCATGACAAGATTCCGCCCGGGGAAATTATCCACCATTGAAAAATTCCATGAACCTGGAGGAGAATTGCTTGAGACTCCGGACAACGTTGACAACCCTCAACCCCTGACCGATTTGGACGCAATGACGATGGCCCGGATTGAAGCTTCAAAGCCGTTCGACCTCGCGACCGACCGCCTTTGCAGGTTCATCCTGTATAACCTTGGAGCCAACCGTCATCTGGTGGCGGTCATCGTTCACCACATCGTTTTCGATGGACTTTCGTTCGGAGTCCTCATGCGCGACCTGCGGGATTTCTATGCCATTGCCTGCGAGGGTAAATCTCCGCTGTTGAAACCAGACCGCTCCGGTCAATTGTCCTGCCATGACGAAACTTATTATCTTTCGGGCCAGGACTACCAGGACGACCGTACATACTGGAACCACCAGCTTGCGGATGTTCCGGCCTTCTTTGAAATCGCAAGCGACTACACACGACAGGAAAGCTATTCTCAAAAAGGAGGGCAGGTGCGGGTGAACCTGGATCCCGGGCTCAAGACAAGGCTTAAGCAGTTGGCCGACCGCAATGGTTCGAGCATGTTCATGACCTGTTTGGCTGCATTTTCGGTTCTTTTATACCGTCACTCCGGGCGAACCGACTTCCTCATCGGCACACCCGTGGCCAACCGGAACCGGAAAGAATTCGCAGGCGCCATCGGCTATTTCGTGAACACCATGCTTTTCCGGGCCAGGCCAGACCCTTCAATGCCCTTTTCAGGTTACCTGGATTCCGTCAAAGAACAGACACTGGACAGCCTCGTTCATGCGCGCTTCCCGCTGAATCATATGGGTGTGGTCATGAAAGCCGACCGCATCCCGGGGATTAATCCCTTCTTCCAGGTCATGTTTGCCTATCACGAGGCAGAATGGGCCTTCGAGGCGGGAGGCGGCCTGTCGGTATCAGGGAGGGAAGAGTTTACAGGCCTTTCGAAGTTCGACCTGTTCACCGAGATCTTCAGCAGTTCATCGGGTGCAGAGGTCGTTCTCACCTATTCCGCCGGCCTTTACTCCCATGAAACAATGGAGGTGCTTGCCGGTCATTTTGTTGAGCTCCTCACGCATGCCGCTTCCGATCCATCGGTCACACTGTCATCCCTTAACCTCATTCCGGCTGACGAATACCAGAAAGTTGTTTACGGTTGGAACAATACATTGCATCCAACTGGACCGGAAAAAACCCTTACCGAACTGGTATGGTCACAGATATTGAAAACCCCGGGGGCAAAAGCGCTTGTTTCGCGAAGTTCGTCTTACACCTATGCCGAAATGGGCGAAAGAGCCACCGCCATCGCCGACAGGCTGCGACAGCTGGGCCTGAAGAAGGGTGAACCGGTGGGAGTCCATCTTGAAAATTCGCCCGAGATGGTGATCTGCATCCTGGCCATCTTTCTCGCCGGGGGAGTTTATATTCCGCTTGACCCTTACTATCCTGAAGAACGCCTGCGGTATGTCATTCAAAAGACCGGCGTGAATATCCTGGTTTCAAACGAGGTTAAACCGGCGTTGAAGGAGGTATTTTCCGGCATTGTCATGACCACAGCTGAACTACTTGCTGCTATAACCTCCCCCGGCCCTGCCGTTTTTGTTGCCGGACCTGCCGATCT
>Ga0247841_10006307_pt1 | contig 18431 bp, 18 predicted proteins | sample LaCruzMarch2015__2_FD_192410 | JGI IMG/M metagenome (GOLD analysis project Ga0247841, IMG submission 192410) | Freshwater microbial communities from meromictic Lake La Cruz, Castile-La Mancha, Spain - LaCruzMarch2015_18m | ecosystem: Environmental > Aquatic > Freshwater > Lake | place: Spain... | reverse complement strand
CTGGGACGCTTTTCCAATATTCAAGACCAAGTCCCCGATTCGTTCCATATCACTGCTGATAAACAGGGCAGAAATTAAAAAGCGGAGATCCCGGCTGACAGGTTGGTTTAAAGCAATGGTTGTGATGCTGAGCCTTTCTATTTCTAGTTCTAAGGCATCCAAAGATTCTTCTTTTGCGATCGCCGAATGGATGAATTCTTCGTTTCGGTTTACAAGTCCGCTTGTAACTTCCATAATCGCCTTTTGTACCAGAACAGACATTTTGGCAAGTTCTTTACCAATCTGCTTTATACCAAAATCCAGGTTCTCTCGTTTGATCATATGACCTTACAGTTCAATTGGCTTCTCGGCGATATGAAGAAGCAATTGGATACAATGGCCAACATCGTCAGTATCGACCATTTCAGAGGGAGAATGTCCATATCGGGTGGGAATCGAAATGCAGGTTGTTTTCACACCGGATCTTGTGGTTTGAATGACTCCAGCATCTGTTCCACCAAAGGGGAGGACTTCATATTGATAGGGAATGTGGTGAAAATCGGCAAGCCTGGCGATCCATTGATTCAGCTGATGATTGGATACAATACTGCGATCCTGGATTTTAATGGCGGGACCCGCCCCAAGTTTCATGGGAATTCTCTTTGCTCCCTTGGGAAGGTCTAAAAAGCCTGACCCCGTAATATCCACAGCGATGCCATAATCAGGCTCAATTTCGTAGGCAGCTGTTTTAGCGCCTACAAGTCCCACTTCTTCCTGGGCGGCAAACACAAAATATAAGTCGTTTTGTGGGTTTCGTATAGAGCGTATTGTCTCGATCAAAATGGCGCAACCAATCCGATCATCCATGGACTTACTCACCATGCGTTTGCCCAAATCCAGGAAGTTTCTTTCAAAAGTAGCCATTTCTCCAATCCTGACTTTCGAAAGAGCTTCATTTCTGTTTGTGGCCCCAATATCTACAAATAGAGTGTCAAAGGATAGGTTTTTCCAGTCATTTCTTTTTTCACTAACGATCTCAGATTCCAGGTAAAACACACCGATGGTCCCATATTCAAAAATCACTCTCTGAGAAGGCATCATCATTGGCTCATGTCCGCCAACCGGCTCCATTTTAATAAAACCATTGTCATCAATGTAAGTAGCAATAAAACCAATCTCATCCATGTGGGCATCAAAAAGTAGTTTTTTCCCCGGCCCCTTTTTGTGGGCAACCAAATTCCCCAGCGGGTCAATTTTGTAATCATCAATATGATCCTTGATGGTTTCCAAAATCAAAGTGCGAACTTTTTCTTCTCTTCCACTCGGTGAGCTAACTTCTACTAATTTTTTTAAAATATCTTTCATATCTTCCTCCTAAGCATATTCATCAAAAAAAGTTTTTGTTTGATGGAACAAAGTTTCGGTTAATCGAATGGCATTACTGAAATCTTCACTGTTCAAAAGACTTACAGGGGAGTGGATGTAACGGACAGGCAGGGACAGAAGACCGGTATAAACACCACCCTTTGTTTTTGAAATCGCAGCCGCATCTGTACCGCCAGCAATTTTTTCTTTGATTTGATAGGGGATACCATTTATTTTTGCCGTGCTTTCCATAAATTGGATCACTTTTTTTTGGAATACGAGGCCGTTATGAGCAACGACAATGGCCGGACCCTTCCCCATTTGGGTGGTGTAGCGGGACCTCTCTACCATAGGGATGTCGCAAGCGGTTGTTCCTTCGATGACAAACGCAAGATCTGGCTGGATGCGAAACGCGGCCGTTCTGCTTCCGCGAAGCCCTACTTCTTCTTGTACCGCAAACACAAACCAGGTGTCATATTCTGGAGTCATGTCCTTTTCGATGAGGGCAGATAAAACGGCGCAACCACACCGATCATCAAAGGCTTTGCCTTTGTAGGTGGATTCACCAAGCTGTTCAAATTTGGTATCAAAACCGATCGGGTCTCCCAACTCGATTTTTCCTTTTAGCTCATCGTCTGATTTAGCGCCTACATCAATATATAAGCGATCCCGGGGAATCGGAGTATCATACTCGGGTCCTTTTTGTACATGGATTGGTCTCGTAGAGATAACCCCAGCCAGTTTTTCCTTCCCCAAAACATAGACGCGTTTCGCAGGCAGGATACTATCATCAATAGATCCCAGGAGAGAAAACTTGATCATCCCATTTTTTTGGATTTGTCGGACCATCAGCCCAATTTCATCCATATGGGCGAGAAACATTACCTTTTTTGCGCAATTACGCCCTCGCTTAAAGAGGATCAAATTTCCCATTGTATCCACTTTTACCGCATCTACCTTGGAGGATAACAACTCTTTGAGACAGCTTCGGACATCGTCTTCGTATCCACTCACACCAAACAAATTAGATAGTGTTTCTAACATCATAATAAGCCCTCCAAATACGGTTGATCCAGTTTGCGGATATAGGCTAACAGTAGTTTGACTGTATTTTTAATATCTTTCATGTCCAGTGTTTCTGTGGGAGCATGCATATAACGAACTGGGATAGAGAGAAGGGCGGTCGGGATGCCCATATTGGCCACCTGGATGGGAGCGGCATCGGTTCCGCCGGGGTGTGCAATTGGTTCTAATACCGTTTTAATCGCTTCGTCGATTCCTGCTTTCAGGATATCGGTGGTTATTTGTCGAGTAAAATTAGGACCGATACCAACAGGGACCCCTTCGCCCAACTTATACCCATCAAACTCAGTGATATCAGGTTGTTCACCAAAAGTAGCATCACAGGCAATGGCTATTTTTGGGTTGATAAAGTTTGCGGCGGTTTCTGCTCCTTTGCATCCAACCTCCTCTTGTGTAGAAAATACACATTGTATGTCCCAGTCATGTTTGACTACCGACAATTCCTGCAGTAGTAATATACTGACCATAGCGCTAGCTCTGTTATCGAACGTCTTTCCACTGACCCGTCCATTGAGCAATGGTGTGAATCGTCCTTTGAAAATAACAGGACAGCCAATTCGTATTTTTTGTTTTACTTCTTCTTCCGGTAGTCCTGTATCCAGGATTAACTGGTCATATCCACATACTTTCCCTTTTTCCTCCGGTTTTATGAGATGCGGGGGAATCATGGCAAAAACGGCTGTTAATTTTTCGGTATCTGTTATGATGACCATTTCCTGACTGGGAAGGATTTTAGGATCCACCCCTCCCCGGGGCTCTACTCGTAAAAACCCTCCCGGTAAAATACTAGAAACGACACAACCAATTTCATCAACATGCGTAGAAATCATGAGAGTGGGATGATTTTGGTTTAAGCCCTTTTTTGTAGCGATCAGGTTTCCCATGGGAGTTATTTTAAATTCATCTACGAAAGGAGTTATTGTTTGCTGGATCCATGTTATCACTCCTTCTTCTTCTCCCGTAATTCCAAATGAATTGCTTAACGACTCAAATATTTTTTTATCGTCTAACATTTCCTGTTTCCTACCTCCTTATCGTAACGGTTTGTTTATCAGGATCCCAATTTACAGATGCGCCAAGAGCTTCGGACAAGAACCGAATGGGTACGAACGTTCGATTGTTTCGAATCTGGGGAGGCGCATCAATTTGTAATTCCTTGTTATTCACTTTCATTTTTGTCATTCCAATCCAAAATTCTATTGTAACATTTTCTTCTTTAATTGTTATTTTTTCGGTTTTGGGCTCCCAATCTACCACCGTCTTGAAAGTTTCTGCAATAAATCGGATAGGAACGAACAGGCGGTTTTTGCTTATAAAGGGAGGGGTATCCAGTTTTATGCTTTTAAAATTGTAACCACCAACGAGAGACCCAACTTTCAACGTGATCAGGTTATCCTTGCTGAACAAAAATGAATACGGTATTTTTTGAATCCTATGATTTCCAGAATCCGCTACGTAAAGAAAATCCTTTTCTTTGTATATGCCTTCTGGAAACAGAAATTTTCCAGATTCAAAATTAATATCCACTTGGATATTCTCTTTGGGAACATACGTTTTTGGCCCGCCGATATTGCCATAAGTTTTCAGGATTTCACCACTTGGCAGGGCGTATATTTTTATCATGTGAGTGGTCTTCGAGGATAGAATCAGGTTTTTATCAAAAACAAGAAAATTTCGATATTCCTCCGGTGAGCCGAACAATTGCAATTGAATACTATATTCCTGCGCACCCGTTTTTTTATTCAGTACAAGGATTTCGCCTGAAGGATAGGAAACATAGACAGAATCGAAAACATAGAAATCCTGGGGAATATCCCCGGATTTTGGGAGAGGGATCCGGAGGATTCTTTGGTTCTGCAGGTATTTTTCGATAACCTGGTTATGAACGTCAAAAGCATACATGGCTCCCTCAGGGTCTGTCTTCAGCGATACATACTCCTGGTCTTCTGCCCCGGTAATCATTTGGGAATCATTATTGTTGGAGAATTGGTAAATCAGGGAGTTGTTTGATTTACTGATTAAATAAATATGGTTGGGATCAACGACAGCCAGGGAAGATGCTTTGATGCCGATTTTATTGATGGTGCCGACTTCTTTTACATACTGCCCGTTCTGAGCAGATAAAATCTTGATACTGCTGGTATAATCATCATTTACATAGAGGTTTTTTTCGGAATCAATACAAACAGAATTTGGCCAGTGCAATTCAAGATCTTTCGTTGGTTCTATCTTTTTCTCCAGGATTGTTTCTTTTTGCCAATCAATTTCAAACAGTCCCTGCCTCAGGGCAGAGGTAGCAAAGATTGTGTTGGAATTGAGATGAAACAAACCATTGATATATAGGTTGGTTACGATTGATTTCACAAATTTCCCATCCAGGGTAAAACAAAAAATCGTTCCGTTGGCATCGGCTATAAAAATTTTTTGCTGATAGGAAGAAATAGCAACAGGAATCGAAACATACTCTTCCCCAAACAATCGAATCCGGTCCAGCCCGCTGTTGGCAATAAAAAAGCCTCTTCGCCCCCGATCGACAAAGGCAAACGTCTTATCTGGCAGGAAAGAAACATCTTGCAGAAAAAGAAAGGGGACATCAGAAACCTGGTTGGTTTCTTTCACCAGTTTTCCCATGGCGGTATAGATGCAAATCGTACCTTCTGTAATCCCTACGATAAAATTGTCCTTGGTCTTTGTAACGCGAAGAAAATCAGATCGCTGACCTGGTTGGTCAAATGTTTTTTTGTAAAGGCCATTTTTCGTAAATTGTTGGATCCGACCTTTTTTTTGGGAAAAAGAATCGATGGAGGCAGTGTATAGGAAATCATTATCGGCAAAAATACCCCGGATTTCAATAAAATTTCCACTTTTACCCCCGTATCCGCCAAAATGAAATAAGGGTTCCATTGTGCGTTTATAGGTTTGTATCTGTGAATTATTCATATCGGCAATGTATATCATCTCATCATTGCCTGTAATATCCGAAGCTGTTTCAAAAAAACCGGATATCCATATCGACCCGAAGGATTGGATAAAGTCTGCTCCAAATGTATTTGTTGCGATAGAGAAGATTAATAGCAAGGACAGGATCTGAATTTTTAGATGTTTCATGCCAATTCTCCTTTGGGGACATTGCCAATATAGACGAATTTCAATTTTTCACTTACGATTTCTTTCGCACGCAACAGAGTTCGTAAAGGAGTAGGGGGAACCGAGAAATGGTAGCTCGGATAGTAGCGGTTCAGGTGTAGGGGGATGGATGGATTGATCGTAGCGATAAAATCACGGAGAAGCTCGAAATTCTCATCAGAGTCATTTTCCCCTGGGATGACTAGATTTGTAATTTCTATCCGGCAGGAGAGAGTGCTGTGTTTCACGGTTTCAAGAACCGGGGCTAGTTTTCCGTGACAGATTTTTTGGTAAAAAGAATCCAACATGCTTTTTATGTCAATGTTCATGGCATCCACAATAGGCAAGAGGGCAGTGAGGGGGATAAGATTGACATAACCATTGGTAACAAGCACCGTTTTAAGGTTTCTCTTTCTACAGAGACGGAATGTATCCAAAACGTATTCATACATTGTAAAGGGCTCATTGTATGTGAAAGCAATCCCTATGGAGCCTGCCTGTTCTGCCTGAGTACAGAGATCCTCAGGGGACACTGTTTCCGGTTGGCCGGATCCAAAAGACAAAGAAGAATTCTGGCAAAATTGGCAGGATAAATTGCATCCATAAAAACCAGCGGATAGGATAAATGATCCCGGGAAAAAATGGAAGAGTGGTTTTTTTTCAATTGGATCCAAGGCAAGGGAAACAATTTGTCCATACCGTTGATTCCAGAGCTTCCCATCCTGATTCAAATAGCTTTTGCACCAGCCGGACTTACCCGACATGATATGACAATAACGAGGGCATAACTCGCACTGTATCTCATCATTCTCTATCTTTTTGGTATAAATAGCTTCTTTCATAAAATTGCCTATCAAATAGTTTACTTTTTTTTTCGGAAAATGTGTATAATTACTTCATGGAATCTGGATATATTTTAGCGAAATCTTCTGCAGGATTAAATGAGGTAGAGGCGCAGATGTCTACCATATCTTCAGCCCATTTTGAGGGAAGTCTTTTTATGGAAGTCAGTTTTGAGCTGATCCGTGAAAAAAATCCATATTTTGTTATTTTGTCAGAGGATTTACCCCGGGAATCAATCACCACGATCGTAGAAAAAATTAAAACCGACCGTTTCATGGATTTCATGGCTGTCATTTTGATATCTCACGATTTTGACCCCGTTCAATGGCAGGGATTGATTGAAAAAAGATGGCTGGATGGCTGGATCGATATATCCGAACCAGAAATCAGCAAGAAATTCCGTATGAACCGTTTGTATGACTTGGTAAAGGCACAGCGGGATTTGGCAAAAATGCGTATCAACAATGAATTTCTACAGTCAGAGATTTCTTACTATGATCGGAAGAGAATCTATAAAGAAGGTCTTGAGCAGAAAGAAAGAACAAAAGATCTGATCAATTTTATGCATTTTGTCCGCACATACCTTACGGGAATCAAAGGCGGGATTGATCTGATTTTTAAAGAGCAAATTGGGGAAGAAGAAAAAAAGTTAGCCACAACACTTGTACTGCGAAACATCCATAAAATTGAGGAATATATTAACGAACAAGACTTTACGGTCAAGGAAGAAAAGAAATCAAAAGTAGTCCAGCCGATCATCCTAAAATTAAGGCCATTGCTTTTAAATATTGAAAAACAGTTGATTTACGAAGGAAGAAAAAACAGTATTTCTATCTTTAGCGAATTTCCGGAGAATGATCACTCGATTTTAGCAAAAACACCGGATATGGAAATCATTGTGGATTCTTTGTATAAGGGTTTCCTGTCCTTAGTGAAGGCTGGATCTGTGGTTAGGATCGGCGCAAAACTTCTCAGTTCGGCCAGCATGATCGAATTTTACTTCAAAGTAAATAAGGATTCCATTGATCGGGAAAGTATGATTTCTGAAATTAACAATCAAAAAGACGCCGTGCAATTCTTGAATGATAAAGAATCAAAATTTGAGTTGTTTGAAGAATCAAACCTTCTTGGTATGAGGTTTTATCTACCTCGATTGGCTTAGAATCGTTTCTTGGTTTTCGGGGGAAAAAAGTAAACCAACAAAGTACTAATGATTAGCAGCATACATATGATGATTTTGCTGATAGGCAGGCGTTCTTCTTGAAGCTTATACCCCTTTTTTATTACGGTGATCGTATCGCCATGCAGATCAGTATCTCCGCCATGCTGAGCACAAACCTTGTGAAAGGTGCCACTTACTACAATGTAATCTCCCTTTCGTCCATATCGACCGAAATTTGTTATTTTGGATAAGTCTGGTTTATCCAAATATATGCCTAGCGCATTAAACTCTCTGTCCATCACATTAACAAAAACACCTTTTTTTTCAAAGATTGCCTGACCGATTACTTCTCCCTGGTAGGTGATTTTTTCCCCATCTAGCTCTGTTTGTTTTTCCAATAACTGAAAAACGGTAGGAATTTCTAAGTAATTTTGCATGGCTGGTTCTCCCCTGACCGGACTCAAAGGAGAAATGACGAGGATTAACAGGATGCAGAATAAAGGTATTGATGTTTTTTTTGTTTTCATCGGGATATATGCCTTTTTTGTATCACACTCCGAACAATCATGGTAAAAAATACAATAATGGCAGTAAATTCGAGACGACCCAGCCACATGGCTAAAATGTAATAAACTTTCATATCCCAGGGCATTCCCGGCATTGTAATTCCACAGCTTAGTCCAGAATTGGATCCAGCAGATACCGATTCAAAAAGAGCGCTCATGACAGGATAACCATGCATCATCCCCAATACAGCTCCACCAGCATAGATAACAATGTAAAGAAGAATGATAGATATAGCACCGCGAACTAGCTTATCGGAGAGCACCCCCTCTTCAATGTGGTTGTATTTTTCAACCACCACGCTTCCAGTAGGAGTAAAGATTTTCTTAATATCCGCAAATATACCCCGGACAGCGATACCAATCCGTAATCCCTTGAAACCTCCGGCTGTAGAAGCGGAAGATCCGCCAAAGGCCATAGCGATAATTAGACCCAGTAATGCCAAAGGACCCCATAGATTGATGAATTGGATAGTATAAATATTCATCGTTCCTGTTGTCGTATGTCCCGAAACTAATAAAAAAATACTTTTACGAACCAGAGAAAGAAAATTAGGATACAAGCCTTGTTTAATAAGCCCAAAAACTACGATCATTAGGGTTAGCGTCATTGTGATCATAAGAGATTTGGTTTCAATATCTTTGATCAGCTCTTTTTTTTGTTTGAACCAGATATAATAATGAAGGCCAAAATTCATGGATCCGATAATAGCGATCAGGGCGCAAACAATTTCAATCGGAAAATTGTGGTAATAGATCACATTTTGGGATTGGGGTGCAAAACCACCGGTGCTCCAGGTGCTCATAAAAAGGGTAACGCCATGAAAAAGGGACCACCCTGGTTTGAGTCCAGCAAATAATCCAATAATAAAAAAAAGTAAGGTTCCCACTGCCAGATAAATAAGGCTGATCATCCAGATCGCTCTTCCGGTATCCCGAACATTGGGTACCATTCTCTCTTCTTTCCCCTCCCCAACCATGGCTTTAAAGCCGATACCCAAAACAGGAATGAAGGAGAGAGCAATAATCACAATGCCCTGCCCCCCGATAAACGTGAGCATATGACGCCATATATTCATGCTGACAGCTAAATGGTCAACATCTTGAATTAATATTAATCCTGTGGTAGTCATACCACTCATAGTATCTAAGCAACAATCCAGAAAGGAAAGGAAATGTCCGCTTAAGTAATAAGGAAGGGCTCCTAGAAGCATAACCACCAGCCAGGAAAAAGCGGCAACACCCATCCCATGAAGCCACATTGCATCATGTTTTGGTTTAAATACTTTTTTTAGGATTTGCCCAAGAAGAATAAACAAAAGAGCTGTGATAAAAAAGTCAAACAAACTATTCCATTCTTGCATACCTAAAGCAATCAGAACAGGTATCAAGAGTGTAAATCCGAAGAAATAAAAAACAGGTCCGGATAAGTGTAGGACAGTGCTCCAATCTTCCCGGTCAATTGACTTTATCAAGAGATAACCCGCATCATTAGATAAATAACGAGTGTTAGGAGTAGTAGGAAAAGGGACCAAAATCCAATTTCCGTGGCTACTCCTAGAAAAATATCAGTCCAAAACTTTTTCATTTATAAACAAACATGCTCTCTAAATGCCTACAATTGTTTTTCGAACCACATCATGAAGGTCTTTTCGCAATGTAAAATAGAGAATATCTTTTGCTTTCAATGTGATTTTTCCCGAGGGAAGCATCATCTCACCATCTCTGGAAATTGCGATTGCTAAAGCGCCTTCTGGGATAGCAAGATCTGAGAAATTCTTATCTTTGGCAGGGGAATTTTCTTTGATCACAAACCGTATCATTTCGAATTTGCTTTTTCGACTCAAGAATTCCGGAATGGCAAAAGGAAAACCGCATTCCTTGCAATTTATCGTTTCGTGCATCATCTTGGCAATGATATGCGTCGTCGTGTAGGTGAAATCTACACCCAGTTTATTAAAAATGCTCTCGTTTCTTGGATCATTGATCCGAGCGAGTGTTATCTTGACTTTAAACGATATTTTTGCTAGCTGGCATACGACGAAATTAACCTCATCGCTCCCCGTGACGGCAATCGTAAAATCAGCCTTATTCGTCCCTGCCGATTCAAGGGCAGAAAAATCCGCTCCATCGCCATTAATAACCAGGGCATTGATCGAGGAGGCGATTTGTTCGCATTTGGCTGAATCTTTTTCAATGATTGCTACAACAATGCCGTCATCCAGAAGTTCTTCGGCTAAATTTCTCCCGACTTTTCCGCCACCAATGATTACAGCATACATGTTAGACTGCCTCTTTTCTGCCCGTGCGGAAGCCGAATGTTTTATGAGCTTTATGGATGGAGGAAACGGAAACCGCCGTAATCACTCGATCCCCTTTTTTGAGCAGGTCATCTTCCCGAGGAATCATGCTGGTGTTATTTCGGATAATCGCAATGACCCGGATTTCATTTTCAATTTCAATGTCAGCCACGGTTTCTGGGTGATCCATTGGTTCGTAGGAATGTTCCAGGATTTCAATATTGTTTTCGCCTAAATAGAGATGAGCGCTGTTTTCTCCCATGATGAATCGGCTATAAACCTGCTCTGCGCCAAGTACAGTGGGAGAAACAATCTCCAGGCCCAGCATTCGAAAAGTTTTTTCTCGATCTGGATTAAAAACCCTGGTAATAACCCGTTTGATGCCAAAAATTGTTTTTGCGACCGCAGAGGACATGATATTAACGTTGTCATTGTCGGACAGAGCCGCAAACACATCAGCCTGTTCAATCCCAGCCGATCGAAGCACTTCCTCATCAAAACCAGTTCCGACAACGGTCAGACCGTCAAATTCTGGCGGTAGGAGGGCGAATGCATCTGCATTTTTGTCAATAATGGCCACATTGTGACCATTGCGTGACAACATCGAGGCTACTCGCGATCCAACCCGACCACAGCCAACAATTACGCAAAACATACATTACACCTTCTTTCAAAGCATGAGATTCTAATCCTGTATTTTGAAAAGTCAACTTTGTTTTTATTACTGATATACAGCCGATACCGTATGGATAGGGATACAGTATCGTGTTTTGGGAAATATGGTATTTTATAGCTTACTCCTCCTCACCAGATGAGGGATAATTTTTCGTACTGACCCAATATATATATGTCTTTAATATATATCTTTTCTTTCCTTTCTTTTTGCTTCTTTTTCTTTCGTTTCTTTTCTAAAATTTCTTTTTTGATTTGGATAGTGTATCTCATTATTTCCTTGGAATCATTTTTCTTCTCGAGACATTATCAGCAATTTTACCTTTTCCAAGGAATAGAATTTCTTTTGATAGGTAAGGGGACGTATTCCAGTAAAATTAACAAAACGATAGCGTAGTCCGCGAAGCGTGTTTTGAATTTTAGCTGGAAGTAGTCCACTTTTTTTGAAAGTATCAATATTCCGCGTCTCTTTTATCATCACTTCCCTGTTTCCTCATCACTACAGGTGAGCCAACTGTTACGTCCCCGTGGCTCTGAATATTATTGTGCAATTATGCAATTATGGATTACAATACTAGCATATTTGTAAATTGATGGGAATGAAATGAAACATTTGGAAAAACTTAAGGATTTTATAACTGAACTTAATGGGATTGTATTAACAAAACAAGTCACAAAATCAGGAATTCCAAGGACATATATTGTCGAACTTGTCAAAAAGGGAGAGCTAGAGAGAGTAGGAAGAGGACAATACGTCACAAGGGATAGCTATGATGATGAAATGTATCGCTTACAAGCAAAATATAATTGTGCTATTTTTTCTCATGGTAGCGCATTGTTTCTAAATGATTTGACAGATCGAGATCCTATTCACGATTCCGTGACTGTTCCAGCGGGCTATAACTATCAAAATTTGCGAGCCATTGGGATAAAAGTATATTCCATTAAAAAAGATCTTTACGGCTTAGGATTAACCACTGTTAAGACAATATTTGGCAGAGAAATCAAGTGTTACAATATGGAAAGAACTGTCTGCGATTGTATTCGAAGTCGTAATCAAATGGATATTGCCATTGTAACCGACGCAATAAAAAGGTATTCCAAACGTAAAGACAAAAATCTACCCGTACTCATGAGATACGCTGAAAATTTCAAAATAACAAAGCGGTTAAGAAGTTATTTGGAAGTATTATTGTGAATACTGCCATGCAGTTAAAGACCCTTATTCGCAATCTCGCAAAGAATAAAGGAATAAATCCACAAACACTTTTACGAAACTATATGTTTGAAAGACTGCTTGAGCGGGTATCCGCTTCCAAATATAAACACAATTTTATTCTCAAAGGAGGCATGCTGATTTCAGCGATTGTTGGCATTGCTTCTCGATCAACCATGGATATGGATGTGACAATTAAGGGAATACCGGTTTCTAAAGAAAGCATAAAACGAATGTTTGAAGAGATTTTAAAAATTAATATTAATGACAACGTCAACATGAGAATTAATAATGTTTCTGATATCCGGATTGAAGAGGATTATGCGGGCTTTAGTGTAAATCTTACGACAATTTTTGATGGAATCATTCAAAACCTAAAAATCGACATTACCACAGGTGACAAAATAACACCTTATGAGATCAACTACAAATTCAAACTATTATTTGAGGATAGAATGATTGACGTGTTGGCATATAATCTTGAGACTGTGATTGCAGAAAAGCTGGAAACAATCATTTCACGAGGAACCACAAACACAAGAATGAGGGATTTCTACGATATTTACATCCTGACTAAAGTGAAAGCAGACAACATGGATCAAAAACTGTTATGTAAAGCAATAACCGAAACCATCAATCAGCGTGGGAAAGATTTTAAATTTGAAAATAAAGATCTCATCGTATTCGAAGTTAAAGAAAGCAGTTTAATGAAGGATTTATGGAGAAGATATCAGAAAAATTATAGTTATGCAGAGAATGTTTCATGGGAAGAAGTTTTAAATGCTGTTGAAAAAGTAATCTATATACTTTAATTTACGATTTGACAATTTCAATCCAGTCATAGTCACCATTGTTTTGTTGGAGCCATTCTCCATACTATCCTGAAATAAGAGAAATTTGTGAATCTGTTTCCTCATCACTACAGGTGAGCCAACTGTTACGTCCCCGTGGCTCTGAACCAAATCTGAGTTTTGTCTTATTTAAGGCATTCGATTTTGAAAGGAATAAAGAAATGAAAAATAGAAAGACAGGTCTCGTGATCCTGTTAGTTGGTTTGCTTGTGGTCGGTATCACTGGATTTTCGTATGTGAAGGCAGAAAGTGTCTCTTCCGCGGGGAAGATTTATGTTACCCGTACTCTCAGTGTCAGCGGAACCGGGGTTATAAAAGCCGTACCCGATATGGCCAGGATTACCCTCGGATTTGTAAATGAAGCGAAGGACGCAAAAACTTCTCAGGAAGCGAATGCAAAAGTATCCAATGAAATCATTCGCGTATTAAAGAATATGGGCATTGAGGATAAAGATATCCAAACATCCGAATTCTCCATAACACCCCTTTACACCTACGAGCCAAATCAGAATCCCTTCATCCGCGGGTACCAAACTTCAAACATGCTGACCGTATCGGTCCGTCGGATCGGGGATATCGGTCAAGTCATTGACACGACAGCAAAAGCAGGCGCCAATCGGTTCCAAAACATTGTGTTTGATGTGGAAAATAAGGATGCTTTAAAACTCCAGGCCATAGCAGATGCTGTAAAAGATGCGAGAAAAAAAGCGGAAGCGGGATTAGCCCCCGAAGGCGAAAAAGTAATCCAGTTGATTAGCATGAGCATTGATGGCGGATGGGTTCAGCCCTCCCCCAACTACCGGAATGATTTAAAAGAAGGAGCTCCTTCAGCCCCCTCCATCCAACCGGGAGAACTATCCTTGACGATCACGGTACAGGTATCCTATTCATTTTAATCTGTTTCCCTTATACTGTATGGTAAATAGGGGGAAAAAACATGATTGGCATAATAGATTTTGGTTCCCAATTTACACAGTTGATCGCAAGATCGGTAAGGGATTTAGGTATTTTTTCCAAAATCCTGCCGTATTATATTGAGCCTGCGGAAGCCCTACAGTACGAAGCGCTAATTTTATCCGGTAGTCCCAGGTCTGTCCTGGACAAGGAATATCCAGCCATGGATCCCCGGATTTGGGATCTCGGCATTCCGATATTGGGCATCTGTTATGGATTTCAATTAATGGCCCACCATTATGGCAGTCAAGTAACCAAACATTCCGCCCGGGAATATGGAAAAACAGTCGTTCATACGGTGCAGGATAGTTCCTTATTTGAAAAAATCCCAGCCCACTCCGTCATGTGGATGAGTCATGAATACGGGGTGGATGCTTTGCCTCTTGGGTTTCTATTGACAGCGAAAACCGATTCTTCCCCTGTAGCTGGATTTGAGGACATGAGCCGGAGGCGGTATGGTGTCCAGTTCCATCCGGAGGTGCATCATTCGGAGTTTGGAAAACAGATCTTTCAAAACTTTTTAGGGGAGATTGTCAGGGCAAAAAAAGACTGGAATCTTACCGATTTTATACAGGATGAAATCGCGAGAATCAAAGAGACTGTGGGAGACAAGAACGTCCTCTGCGGTATCAGTGGTGGCATTGATTCTGCCGTAGCCGCTCTGTTGGTGCATCGTTCGGTAGGTGATCACCTCAAGTGCCTCTTTGTCAACCATGGATTGCTTCGTCTTGGAGAGGCGGAACAGGTCATGGACTCCCTCTCCTCCCTTGGATTACACATCCGTATGGTAAGTTGCGAGGATTTATTTTTGACCGCGCTGGAAGGAATAACGGATCCAGAAGAAAAGCGCAAAGTGATCGGACGATTATTTATTGAAGTATTCGAAGCAGAAGCCAAAAAAAGCCAGGCTGGATTTTTAGTACAGGGCACCTTATACCCCGACGTGATAGAGAGTTCAGGGGGGGTTTCCGGTTTGGCCGCCAAAATAAAAAGCCACCACAATGTGGGCGGTTTGCCAGAGAAAATGGGCCTTAAACTGATAGAACCACTGAAATACCTTTTTAAGGACGAAGTTCGGATAATTGGTGAAAAGCTTGGTCTGGCAAGTGATTTTGTAAATCGTCACCCCTTTCCCGGTCCTGGACTCGCGATTCGTATTTTAGGCGATGTCACAAAAGAAAGACTTTCGATATTAGGGAAAGCAGACTTGATCCTGCGGGAAGAAATTCAGAAGTACGATGTGAATCATAAGATTTGGCAGGGATTTGCGGTGCTTCTCCCGATCCGAAGCGTTGGGGTGATGGGAGACGAGAGGACCTATCAGTCTGTCATTGGGATACGGCTCGTAGAATCTGTCGATGGGATGACCGCCAATTGGCATAAACTACCCTATGACGTACTGGAATGTATCAGCACACGGATTACAAACGAAGTGAATGGGATAAACCGGGTTGTCTATGATGTGACTTCAAAACCACCGGCGACGATCGAGTGGGAATAATGAATCACTCCCAACGCAAAGAGATTCGAAAAAAAGCCTATTTTTTACTGCAACAAGAAGAGTTCCATAAAACAGCGGATCTTTTTCTGGAAGCTGACCACAGGGATCCCCAGTACGACTGGTATCTTCTTTTTTTAGGAGACGTCTACCGTTACTATCTGAACGATCCCTCCCAGGCTTCTTTGGTGTACGAAACCTGTTATAGGAGAGGGTTGACTCGATTCAATACAACAACGCTTTCCCCCATGCGATACCTATTAAAAAGGCTTTCCGAGTTGAATTACGAGGAGGGAAAATTTGAGGAAGCGATCCTGTATTTTGAAAAATTTATATCTTTTCAGCCTTCCAACTTTCATGAAGGTGATTTTTGCCGGTATGCAGACTCCCTTTTAAAGACGGGCAACAAAGACAAAGCCATTGAAGTGCTTACCCTGGGCAAGTCATACTCCAAAAGCAGAAGAATTCGGCAAATGCACAAGGACCTGACGGGCTGTCAGGAAAAGATTGAGCCGTTTCCTCTCATAAGGGCGGGGTATGAACGAATACCCATTCAAACCGAAATTATCAAACCGGGGATGAATATCCCGGCCATTTGTGACCAATATACAAAAGAGATACGAGAACCGGGGGATATTATTACCATTGCCTCCTGTGTCTCTGCCCTGGCAGAATCCCGTATCCGCTGTATCGACGAGATTGTTCCCTCCCGGTTTGCCACCTGGCTTTCCAAATTTGTACGCGACGATAATTTTCCCTTTGGGGGAAATGCTCCACTTTGTAATCCTCTCTCTATGCAAGTGGCGATAGGGGAAGCCGGTGCGTTTCGAATATTTCTGGCCGCCGCCATCGGGGGAATCCTGGGCAAGATTTTTAAGGGGAGCGGTATGTTTTACCGAATTGCGGGAGAGCAGGCCGCCCTTATTGACGATATGCCTGGGGCTATCCCGCCGTTCGATTATTATGTGATTCTTGGTCCAGAGGATTCAAACCAGCTGTCCCGGCAAATAAAAGAAAGAACGGGATGCGAGGCGGCCATTATGGATGCCAATGATTTAAACATCGCCTGGGCTGTGGGAACCTCTGATCCCTCTCAGAAGCATATGATTGAAGAGGCCATGATGGACAATCCCGCTGGAAACGGGGACCAAAAAACTCCGATTATTGTGCTGAGGAAAGTTTGTTCCCCTCTTCATCCGTCTGTTGGTCAGACGGGTTGAAATCCCGATGAAAAATAGCGCGAAGTTCTGGGAAAAAGGCATCCAGGGATTCGATCGTCTGCAAAACAGTAAAGCAATTCTTTAGCACGCGATGACGCAAGCGTTTGTAGGTGCTTACCGATCCTATCTTGAGATACTGTATGGTAAATTCACGCGACTGGAGCTCATAATAGCGTACTCGAACAAAATCAGCGGAAAAGTGATCCAGTTTTGTCAGCGTTTCGAGCAGGTAATCCATGATTTGGATTTTGCCGGTAAGAATTTCACGACTGTTAATACCAAAAGGCAGATAGGTATGGTGAATCGGTTTATTTCGATCCCGGATAATTTTGATAACCGATGTCGAAAAAAATGTGCGGACCGTCATCATGGATGCATGCGATTCTTTAAAAAATGTGTAACAGCTCAATAAATCTTCTAGAACGGATTCTAATCCGATTTCCACTTATTCACCTATATCCTACAATAAGCTTGAGCTTCCTATCATACAGATTGGACGCAGAATGTCAATTCTAAAAACAAGCGCTATCCTGATTAAAGCAAGGAAATATAAAGAAAAAGACAAATTATTGACTTTTTTAACCGAGGATTTTGGCAAGATAATTACACAATGCAAAGGAGCCAGAGATCCTCTCAATCATTGGGGACACAATGCAGAGCCTCCCAATCTGTGCTGGCTTCAATTGTATGAACGAAATAACTTTTATATTGTGACAGAAATGAAGCCGATAAACAATTTGTTTTCCATCATGCAAGAATACCCCCGGGTTTTAGCCTTTGAGACCATGGCCCATCTTCTGGACATGGTTTTAGAGCCGGGCGTCCCTCTCCGGGAAACCTTTGCTTTGAGTCTTTCTTTTCTGAAAGCCCTCAATAGGAAGGAGTCGGATCCATTCTATTTGTCGTATCTGTACATCATTTTATTCCTGGGCAAACAAGGATATCCTTTGCAAATGAGAAGGTGCATTGTTTGTTCTGAACCTTTTTCGAGAGAGGAGAGGGGGTACACAGTTTCCTATGAGGAAGGGGGTCTCATTTGTAGTCGGTGTAGAAAAAAAGTCTCCGTTTATAATCCATTGACAACCGAATTTTGTTCGTTTTTACAGGTTTTTGGAGCTTGTTCGGATTTTGAGGTTGTGAATCAGCCGATTGATTTTTTTCACAATATGGAAGAATTGGATAGAATAGTAAGAGAATATTTTCGGTATAAGTTTAATAGGAAACTGCTGACCATGATCAGCCTGAGAAAGCTATAATCAAGGAGGACATAGGAGAACTATGAATCGCAAAGAAAGAGAAATTTTGGACATTCACACCGGAAAGATAAAATTTTCAGAAGAGGAAATCGCAAAGCAGGAAGCGCTGAAGAAGAAAAAGAAAATAGAAACTCGCAACAAGATTCTGATTGTTTCAGCCTCTGTATTGATTTTAGCTTTGATCATTACAGGCATAGTATCATTTTACCAGTGGCGAGGAAGAATAGCGGAGGAAAACAAAAATAATCCACCCAAAGTGACAAAACCAAACAGGGAAGAAATGAAAAAAATTGAAAATGAACTCGTCGTATTCGAAACCTCAATGGGAAACTTTAAGCTCGAA
>Ga0247841_10006306_pt1 | contig 18437 bp, 17 predicted proteins | sample LaCruzMarch2015__2_FD_192410 | JGI IMG/M metagenome (GOLD analysis project Ga0247841, IMG submission 192410) | Freshwater microbial communities from meromictic Lake La Cruz, Castile-La Mancha, Spain - LaCruzMarch2015_18m | ecosystem: Environmental > Aquatic > Freshwater > Lake | place: Spain... | reverse complement strand
AGGCGAATTGAAAAGCAATGGAGGCGGGAAGAGCAAAGAGATCAAAGACGGTTCGACAGAGAAATGAGGAACTCTTAACCAAAAAATTTATGTTTATAAATTGGACTCAGGATATGACGAATGCAGTGCTTGCCAGCGCTACTGGCTTAATCACAGACCTTACGCCCTTGCTCACAATAATTGTTGGCATCGGAATTGGATTGATTGTCTTTTACGCAATAGTTTCGGCAATAAGGGGACACTAAATATTTATGGACGACATACTCCATATAGCATTTGACTGCTTCAACGTAGCCCGATATATTTTTTCAAATATCGGATCGTTATTTGGATACTTATTCGCTCCGCTTACAGGGCTCTTTAATTTTGCAAAGGGCTTTTTTGATGGCATAGCAAGTACGCCACCGGCGACAGCTGTGAGCTGGGTGTTCCCGGACAACATAATGGCAGTGTTCAACGCAATTCCGTATTTCAATGTCATTGAGTACGCCTGCGGTGCCGGAATCTCTATCTTAATCCTCGTCTTTATTTTCCGCCGTCTGGTGGAGTTCTAATCATGAAAAAGTTTAAAAACCTATTTCTAATCTCATTATTTATCCTCGAGCTCGGTTTTTGCGGCGTTGCCAATGCGACTACTTATTACATTTACAATCCGCAATTTTACGGCGCTACTGTTTCGGGTTCTTTGGCGGCATATTTTACAGGTGATGTTTTTGTTCCTGCCTCCGGCGGATCTGATTGCACCTACACCTCCCTATATCGTTTCCACTTCGGATATTATCCCGAACATAATCAGCCGGCTTTGGATTATGTTAGTGCGTTCGGTGACTTTTACGAAAACTTTCAAGGCAGGTGCGGGCAACATGTGGCAATGCACACAGAATTGACGGGACAAGGTGCAGGCAATTACATTCTTGCAAATCCGCCGGGTTGTCCGCAATACAATAACTGGACGCCGTCTTATTGTATTTTTTACTGGGACGGGGTAACGGCCAATATGAATGATTGCTCTATCACGCCCACAACGCCAACGCTTACATTATCTGCACCGGCGAGCGGATCTACAATTACAAGCAACTCAACGACATTCTCGGGCAATTATTACGCTCTATCACAAGGAACTTACGGTTGGGGATACCTGCATATTTGGCTATACAATCCCAATACTCAAGAACATTCGCAAACCAAAACGCTACAAATTACAGGACAAAGCGGGAGTTTCAGTTTCCCTATTTCAGAATTTGGAATTACCGAAAACGGAAACTGGCAATTAAAAGCAAACCAAGAATGGGACGCAAATACTTTTGTTGATTTAACGCCCGAGCCAACAATTACTTTTTATTTCAACGTGCCAGGAAACTCTGTGCCTTATAATTTTACCAACTGGAACACTTGGTATACAGAAAACGCGGCCGGAGGATATACTGTCCCGTCAGATTTCGCTGATTCCATCGAAAGTTTTTTTGAGCCCATATTTACCAACGCTTATCAGTTTGCTAATCGCACACTTGCATATTTCAACGCCGATACATCTTACGACAAAGGGCACGAGATCGGTTTGGTTTTTCCGACAACACAGGCATACCTAAACAAAATTAACATTTTCTTTGGCGGATTTCCCTTGATCCAGTTTTTTGAGTTTCTGATTATCGTGATGCTCGGCATTTTCATAATCCGCACGATCTTTAAGTTCATACCGTTTTTCGGGTAGTTGCCGCCGGCGGGAAGTCCCACGAGGACACTGAACCGCCGGCTACAACTGCTCAAAAGGCGGATTCTGCGAGCCGTGAGTGAAGATAGAAATTACACGGCAGACAGACATTGTTGGAAGTTAAATTGATTTTTACAATGTAAAAGAAAAGCCGTCCCTTGTGGTAATTCCAGACGGCTTTCGGACTATCATATGATAGTTTTCAAGTTAAATCAAGCCAAAATTGCTCGCCTCCGTGTGGGTGCAAATAGCACGGCAAGGGATTTGGTGGACTTCTAGTGGCGAGTTTCTAAAAAACTCAAAGCCACTGGAAGACCTGTTTTACTACATTCAAGGGATTTGTATTATTCAAGGATTTTCAAAAAATCAGGAATAGTAGAAAAATTCGGCAAAAAATTAAAAAAATAAAAAATATGTCAAACAAAAACAAGCCAAGAATCTATTGGGATGAATACAGACAGTGCTACTACATCACATTTTTTGAGGACACAGAATGCGATGAGATAGCAGATGCTTTTGAAAGGTTTAAAGGTCGCGCGAAAAAACAGCAAAAAGAATATGATAAAAATACCAATAACAAATAAAGACGACGCCATGAAATTATTTAATTTATTTCAAAAGAAGGAAAAACAAGGATTGGAAAAAGCAAAGGAACAGGGATTGATAACTGAGGAGGAGTTCCTGCGAATTTCGGCTCAGAGAGCCACAGAAACTTTGGACAAGTTTTTAGAGAAAAAAGGTCGACCCAAGCATCAAATTACGAAAAAATTGTAGTTTCGCCTTGACTTATGAAAAGCTTTCGCACACCCTTTGACAGACGATTGAAAAATGGCAAGCGTGGGTTCAAAATGGGGCAGTCCGATGAAAGAAAGTATTTTGTTCACTACGCAAATGGAAGATACACGATAATTGACCTCTCATTAAAAAAACGAGGACACTCTCAAAAATTCAAATGACATACGAATTTTTTGTTGGTTTCATTGATGGCGTAGCCGCCGCAATAATATTATTCATATTCTTAACTTCAATAAACAATGAATTGTAATTTTTCACAGCCGGTAAATTATTTAGGAAACTCGCCGGAAAAGGGAGACCCTTTTGCTTTCTCGCAGATGACCTGCACCAGCTCAACTAAAGAGGAGATTACCGGAGCAGGGGATTTTTGGATTTCGAAGCAATTGGACTACGGACAGGTTTTAATTTTAACCTTTCTATTAATTTTCTTTGTCGGGTTTGTTGCAAAATTTCTTTGGAATTTCAACAAACAGGACTCAGATCAAAAACTATGACCTTTTTAGATTCCAGCGTTAGTGAATTTTTAGGAATGATATTTTTTTACCCTTTTCTTTTTTACACACTCTTCTTATTATTCACCGGCATTGAGGATGCATTGATTTTCTGGTTCCGCAGAAAAGACTATCCCTCAAGGCCTTCTGATTTATGATTACCACAGACGAAATTTTAACAAACGTTTTCTTTGCTTTTTTCTACAGCCTCGGCTGGATCGTCGATTACATTTGGGCCGGGGCTTTTACCTGTGCGATAGTTTTAACATTAACGAGGTTGTTGGCTAAAAAAGATTAAATTATGAAAACAGAAACAAAAAAATTAAATTGGCATACGGAGAAAAGGAAAGTGGGCGAGCTTGTGCCTTTTGAAGGGAATCCCAGGATCATGAATGACAAGCAATTAGAGGATTTAAAAAAGAGCGTTTCAAAATTTGATTTAGTCGAGATTCCGGCAATAGACACAGACAATAAAATCATTGCCGGCCACCAGCGGTTAAAAATTATGCAATTGCTGGGCCGGGGCGAAGAGGAGATTGATGTCAGGGTGCCAAACAGGAAATTAACCGAGGTGGAGTTCAAGGAATACAACCTTCGCAGTAACAAAAACACCGGCGAATGGGACTTTGATGAGCTGGCTAATTTTGACGAAGATTTATTGAAGGAATTTGGCTTTGACGAAAATGAACTTGATAACATTTTCGGTTTAGAAAAAGCAGATGATTTTGATTTGGCAAAGGAAACAGAAAAAGCAATTCAGAAACCTCACGGCGTAAAGCCCGGAGATCTGTGGCAGTTAGGCGAGCATAAACTTATGGTGGGCAATGCGATAGATCCAAAAGCATGGAAAAAATTACTAGGCCAGGAGAAGTTCGATTTTATGTTTACAGATCCGCCATATAGACTGGCTTATTGCAAAAAGCGAGTCAGAAAAGTAAAAACCAAAGACGGCTGGAAAATTAAGGCTGAAAGGGAATACGAAAGTGTTGGCCAGACAGACGCGATGGGTAAAGGATTCGGCTACAAGGGCAACCGAAAATACGAAGGCGTAGTGCAAGCCGGCGGTGTTCCGGAGTTCGATGAATGGCTTTCGATAGCCAACCAATTTAAAAACGAGAAAGGTTCAAACGTAATGGTGTTCGAGAATTGGAGAAATACCCCCGACCTTTGGGGAGCGATAGAAAAGTACTGGGCAATACAAAACATGGTTATTTGGCACACGCCAAATCGAACGCAGGGCTTCTCGGCAAAGTATAAATTCTTTAACAGGTTTGATGTGGCTCCGGTTGCCGGAGATGGCGTGAGCAACGAAATAGACGAGGACGAATTTAGAAACTATCTCAACGAAAAAGCACAGAAGTTAATCGACACTTACGAGATATCACTTTACGCAAAACAAGGAAAGCCAGATTGGAATAAAGATAAAGGCACAAAGTTTTGGGTGATGGGCGACCACGTTACGCATGCAACAGATTCAGCTTCTCAGTCAGGTCAAAATTTAATCTTTGGCACAAAGCCGATTCCGATACTGGTACCGTATGTAAAAATATTGAGTCCAAGAAACGGAATAGTCATGGAACCCTTCGGCGGATCGGGAAGCACAATCATTGCGTCTGAAATAATGAAAAGAAAATGCCGGGCAATTGAATTGTCGCCTTTATACGCAGAAGTGATAATAGCGAGGTTTGAGAGGTTTACTGGAATAAGAGCGGTAAAAGCAACAAAATAGGGGATTTTGAGCAAACACAATGGCCACAGACAAGAGATCCGGGGCTGAGTGGGATAAATATATGGGTCAAGAGCAAACAACACAATTCCCTGATATAACAGGGAAAAAACAGGGAAAATGGTTCCCTCCAGAGGAGTATCGCTGGGAAAAGGGTCAATCAGGAAATCCAGCAGGTAGACCGCCTGGCTCAGTTTCGATTACAGCAGAAATTAAAAAGAAACTGCTGGAAATTCCGGAAAATCAGCAGAAGTCGTATCTTGATCTCTTGATCAACAGAATTTTAAAGAAAGCCGTAGTTGATGGCAACGATCAAATGATAAAACAAATTTGGAGCTACATAGACGGCCCGCCGAGGCAAGCGGAAAATTTTGACACAGTCATTGAAGACGAGCATATAAATCTTTTGAATAAAAACGGCGTAGAAGTCCGGGAAAAAACCGGCGAGAAAATTTTAGCTTAAGAACGGCAGCGAGATTGCTTTTTTGGTTAAAAAATATCAAAATAGAATAATCAATAAAAAAATAAGCAAATGTTAAAAATAGCAAAAGATTTTTTAGGAAAAACTGTAATTATAAAAATTGACCGGCCGATTAATTCAAAACATCCAAAGCACGGTTTTATTTACGAAGTGAATTATGGCTTCGTGCCCAACACGAAAGCTCCGGACGGCGAAGAAATTGATGCTTATCTTCTATGTGTAAGCGAGCCGGTAGAAGAATTCACTGGAGAATGTATAGCCATAATACATAGAAAAGATGACGATGATGACAAATTGGTTATTGTTCCTGAAAATTTAAAAGAGATGAGTGATGAAGAAATTTTAAAGGCAGTTAAATTTCAGGAGAAATGGTTTGACTCGATAGTAACCAGATAAAATAAATTTAATTTGAAGTTAAAAGGTGGAGCCTCTCTAATTGGGGAGGCGCTCTGTGTTTTAAAGGTAAACTTGACTAATTTTCTTATTTCATGTAATATAAAAAATAGTATGATTTTGATAGGTTCTGAACAGTAAGCACCTTGAAAAAAGGAAACAATATGGTTTACGATCAAGCTAAACTAAAGAAGATACTCGATCAGGATAATACACCTTACGAAATTCTCTCTCACGACCCGGTTCGAACCATGGAAGACGTGGTTAGAGTGCTTAAGGTTCCCTTAACACAGACAGCCAAAACACTGGTTGTTAGGTGCAAGGGCGAATTAATATTCGCCGTGATTCCGGGAGATAAGCGTCTCAGCAAAAAAATGCTGGCCGATACTTTGTCTATCGGCAAAGGGCAATTAGACATGCTTTCTCCTGAAAAGGTGGAAGCTGTGACTGGAATACCGTTGGGAGGAATACCCCCATTCGGCTTAGATGGACGCGTTGTTATGGATGAGGAGCTCCTGAGACAAGAACAAATCTATTGTGGATTTGGGTCTCTGACAAGCAGTCTCAAAGTGTCTCCAAGAGACATTCAAAAGATTGCTCGAGCTATCACTAGAAGCATCTCTTGTTAGAGATGCGGAAGGAGAGTGTGAGATGAAATGGTCTTGGCGAAAGCCCGAGGTGACTCGGGCCGGACAGGTTGCTTTCTGGAATCGGCAAGCGTTGACATACGAAATTGCCGATATGACGAACGACAACTCTCACGAGATTGTCCACGTCATAGGAAAAACCAATCCCAGCGTTCACTCTGAAATAGTTACGCTGGGAGGAGCTGTGGGTTGTCGTGATCCTCTCGCGATACTCAGAGCGAGTTTCTGTGGCAAGAAGGGTACGAGTTGCTTTTCTGGAGTCAAGCTGCCACGGGTTTTCTTCAACGACCTTTCACCAGAAATGGTGCGAAAGGCAGAAGAAAGCGTTTTGGCCGGATGCAGGAATTGTGGGGTGGAAATTGAATTCTGCTCCGGTCCGATCGCGGACGCATGCCTCCAGGTTAAGAACGACCGGCACCGGACGCTTCTGCTCGGGGTTTACTCCGATGCTGGATTGTTCGCCGCGAATCCGCAGAACGGATACGAGCTTTGCGGATTTGACGAGTACATGAGGAATCGCAAGATTCTTGGCGACCGATTCTGGTTTGATTGGCTTGTTTTGCGGGATGGATCCTTGCAAACCGATCACTACGGTCTTTCCGTAGAATCAAACTGGTCTGTTGAGAAACTCGCCACTGCAAGGATGCAGCTCGAGAGTGACTATGCAGTCGCGTCTCGGTCTCATGATCTTGTAGCAATACAGGTCGTGAGCAACCACGAAGATCGGGAAGGGTTCTTCCTGTCTCACTGGTTCAACACGCAGGGGCTCCTCTCGCTTCTCAAGGAGGTTTTCCCCGAGAAAGAGTTTGGGATTGAATACAGCACATTCCCCAAAGGAATGCTCTTCGCAATCGATCGGCGAGGATGCAATTCTGAAGGGATTGTGACGATACTCAACAACGTGTTGGGTAACATTCTCCCGGAGGAACAGATTCCCACTCTTACGCGGGTCATGGCCATCCTGTAAAGCAGGAAGCTTACGGACATTCTGTTTGTCGCACTTTGTTGCGACGCAAAAACAGAATGTCCGTTTTTATTTGCAAAAGGATTGACAATATTAAAAAATTGTTTAATATAGAGTCAGTCACGAATCTGTAACTTATGTTTAAGGAGAGAAAGCTATGTTTGTAGTTTGCCCAGAATGCGAATTGACAGGAGAGTGTTTTTTGACAATCGTTCCGGGGCCCGAGATGGATCAGGATCACATTTACACTTTTGAATGCGGATCTTGTCAGCACGCAGTAAGTAAAACAAGATATGCCGGTTCTTCAATCGGTAACAATCCATTTACTGTCTGCCCTTTTTGTGGCTGCGATAGCAGAGATCACAAGATACTCGAGCCAGCCGGCGTTTAATCCGGTTGCAAAGCACTTTGATGGAACATAGTGCTTTTTTTATGCCAGCTATTGACAAGGAAGTTTATTGTGATAAGATACAATATAGTTGAAAATTTTAAAGTCTTTGACTCGGGTCCCGGTGCAAACTGGGGTTGGGCCCGATGAGGCGGTCTATGCGTCAGTGTAGATCCGGATTCCTCCGTAATCATAGGATAATCGCTAAAGCCCGAAAGGGTGGAGTCGATGAAAGAGCTCGCCAATTTATTTATGGCGGGAACAAGGGTGGTACCGCGAGAAGAAATCTCGTCCCTGTAACATAGCTTATTTGTTATGTCATAGAGACGAGATTTTTTATTTATAAATTTATGCAAAATAAAAATTTAAATTTCGTTATAAAAATCAAGGGGCGGGAGTTGTGGCGAAGAATTTTAGTTCAGTAATTAAAACCAAATAATATAATTAATAAAACAAAATAAAATGCCTATAATAAATTTATCACAAAAAGAAATACCAACGCATTATTATAATATTGTTGCAGATCTGCCAAAACCATTGGATCCGCCTTTGCATCCTGCAACAAAAAAGCCAATTGGGCCAGAAGATTTGGCTGCAATCTTTCCGATGGAATTAATTAAACAAGAAGTTTCAACCGAAAGATATATAGAAATTCCAGAAGAAGTCAGAAAAGCATATATGTTATACAGGCCAAGTCCACTGATAAGAGCTGAAGCTTTAGAAAAAGAATTAGGCACTCCGGCTAAAATTTACTACAAATATGAAGGTGTAAGTCCAGTTGGTAGTCACAAGTTAAATACGGCTTTAGCACAGGCTTATTACAATAAAAAAGAAGGAATTAAAAGACTAACTACAGAAACCGGCGCTGGGCAATGGGGAAGTGCAATGAGTTTTGCTTGCCAGCATTTCGGATTAGAATCTATGGTTTACATGGTAAAAGTCAGTTATGACCATAAGCCGTACAGAAAAATAATGATGAAATTGTTTGGAGCAGATATTGTCGCAAGCCCAAGCAATAAGACAAAAAGCGGTCAAAAATATTTAGCAGAAGATGCAAATCATCCTGGCAGTTTAGGAATTGCAATTTCTGAAGCAGTTGAAGACGCGGTTTCAAGAAAAGATACAAATTATTGTTTGGGTTCTGTATTAAATCATGTCTTGTTGCATCAAACAATAATTGGACAAGAAGCTCAAAAACAAATGGAAATTGCAGGAGATTATCCGGACATTATAATTGGATGCCATGGAGGTGGAAGTAATTTTGCAGGATTGGCGTTTCCGTTTTTGAAAGACAAGTTAGACGGTAAGAAACCAAACTTGAGAGCCATAGCAGTAGAACCGTCATCTTGCGCGACTCTAACAAAAGGTAAATTTGAGTATGACTTTGGTGATACAGCAGGGTTAACTCCTTTGCTTATGATGTTCACCTTGGGTCATGACTTTATTCCTTCGCCAATTCACGCCGGTGGATTGCGTTATCATGGAGCGTCTCCGATTGTGAGTGCTTTGTTAAAAGATGGAATCATTGAAGCTAAAAATTATGATCAAATTCCTGTTTTTGAAGCTGCAGTCCAATTTGCAAAAAATCAGGGAATTATTCCTGCCCCAGAATCTGCCCATGCTATCAAAGCGGCAATAGACGAAGCTCTTGAATGTAAAAAAACAGGAGAAGCAAAAGTAATTTTATTTAATCTTTCGGGTCATGGATTATTTGATATGTCAGCCTATGATGATTTTATGTCGGGGAAAATAAATTAAAAACATTTGGTTTCTGCAGTGTAATTATTTACACTGCAGAGGCGAGAGGTTTTTATCCGTGCGTTTACGGATACTTCTCAAAATAGATCTTTTCAAACTTCATCGGAAAAAGGAGACGAAGATGATAGACGCGAAACATTTTGTGAAAGAACATTCTGCTCGCAACATTCCTCTTTGCTTTGACGAAGCCTATGAGCTAGGTGTCTACCTGATGCAAGCATGCCATGGTGATCAGTTGGCGATCGTTCAGAGTATCGCTTTGCTCACCGCCCTTCATAACCAAGCGACCTATGCATGGAAAAAGAATGGCAGGGAATTAGGGCACTCGTTACCGAATGACTCTTCGGAGCAGATCGCTGGTATCTGCGCTGCAATTTTTGAGCACGACATTGCAAAGTCTGAGTTTGGATTCATTAATCCGGACGTGCCATTTGCAATGGATAATTGCGGAATGGGCGGAGACTTAATTGTCACAGCCAATGTTTCCACTCTTGCCGCCTTCATTGCAGCGGCCGCTGGAATCCCAATGTGTAAACACGGATCACCGGCTAATGCAGACAAGGGTCGCCACGGCAGTTCAGATTTCGTTGACTTCTGTGGTATCAATCGGCTTGCAGACAAAACTGCAGTGGAAGTGTGCGTTGAGAAGCTTTGCTTTGGGTACACAGAGGCATTGGACGTGCGTTATAAACACATCCATCTTCAAACCCATAAAATAGCCTATCTTCCGCACATGAACGACATTATCGGTCCGATAACTAACCCTTTGTCCACGCTTGTTCTGACTCGGCGAGTTTTGGGAGTCAATCATTTGATTGCGCCCGGCACGGTTGCGAGGGCATATAAGACGCTCAATGAAAAGGGTGTTACCCATCTCAATCACGGACTTTTTATCCGTGGGTTCACCGGAAACCGCAATGAAGGAGGCGTGGATGAATTGTCCATTTGCGAAGCTGGTACTCAGGTTGCTGAGCTGAAAGACGGAGAGATAAAAGAATACTGGTTGCAGGCACAGGATTTCGGAATCCAGCCAGTACCAGCAGAATCCGTCTCCCCGCCTAATGGAATGTCCAAGGGTCAGTTTTCTATCGCCATTTTGGAAAGAAAGGCATCTGCCTTCCCGACCCAAATGGTTATAGCTAACGCCGCCTTGTTGTTTTACCTGGCCGGCAAGTCTAGCGATCTGAAGGAATGTTATGCTCTCGCAGAAGAGATTCTGATGAGTGGCAAGGCATACCAAAGGATGCTTGAGGTGAGAAAAATGCTTCCGGCAGAATAGTTTGGAAGCGATGAAGGGATGGCAATCTGCCGGCTGTCCCTTATTTTTTTATAAAATTTCTGATATAATTTATTAAAATGCAAAATATCTTAAACAAAATTTTCAAAAAGGATAAAAATATAATTATCGGAGCAATACATTTTCCGCCTCTTTTCGGTTACAAAGATTTTCCCGGAACAGAAATTGCATTAAAAAATGCTTTGCATGATTTAAAAGCGTTTGAAGAAGGGGGAGCGGATGGAATTATAATAGAAAATAATTACGATGTTCCTCATAAAATAACAGTCGACAAAGAAACGGTTAATATGATGATATATTTAGGCAAGGAAATAAAAAATAACACGAGCTTGCCTATTGGGGTAAGCGTTTTATGGAATGATTACAAATCTGCCCTGCAAATCGCTAAAGCAATAGACGGAAAATTTATCAGAGTACCGGTATTTGTTGATGATGTTAAAACAGATTATGGAGAAGTTTATGGTAATCCAAAAGATGTTTTGGATTATAGAAAAAATATCGGTGCCGAAGAAGTCGCTATTTTCACGGATATTCACGTAAAACACGCCGAATTGCTTAAAAAAAATACTATCGAAGAGTCTGCATTAGAGGCAATAAAATTTGGTGCCGATGCTCTAATAGTTACAGGAAAATGGACGGCCCAAGCACCTATTTTAAGCGACTTAATTGCAGTAAAAAATACCGTAAAAGATTTTCCTATTTTAATAGGTAGCGGAGTTGATAGTAAAAATGTTAAAGAATTATTTGAATACGTCGATGGTGCTATAGTGAGCACTTCTTTGAAGGAAGGGGACAATATAGACAATGGCCCTAATATCAAAAATTGGAAGCAGAGAATGGATAAAAATAAAGTACAGAATTTAGTTAGAATTTTAAATCAATAAAAAAAGACTCTTCAATGTGAAGAGTCATGATGCGAAAAAGAACTAATAAAGTGTGAAACACCGACGGAGGGATTCGAACCCACAACCATTGGTTTTGGAGACCAGTGCTCTGCCAATTGAGCTACGTCGGCTCCTTCCTGAAAGAGGAAGTGAAATGAGCTATGTGACCATATTAGCATATACCATGCCCAGAGTCAAGCCTTTCTGCCTGTGACAAGAATATATGCTCCCATATCCGAATCGATTAATCCTTTGTCGATTTGCCGAATAGTTTTTTTTGTTTCTTCCTCCTGAAGAACTGCCGAGCGAACTTCCCCTCGGTGCGACGCTCTTTGAGCTTCGTCTACACCGTAGAACAGTTCATTGGGCATAATAGCTGCCAGTGCCGGATACGTGTACAGAGAAGATATAAGGAATCCTTCCCTTGTCAAAAGCTTTCTGACTTCTCTTTTGGTATACGGTCTGGCATAGAGCTGAAAAACTTTGTCTCTGACGTGGACGTTCAGACAGTGGTCTATCGGATTTATTTCCGCCATTAAGCTTACCTGCCAAGGCAGTGACCAGCGGTAGAATAGTGCCGCGCTGTTGTAGAAAGAGAGGACAAAACGTCCATCCTTTTTGAGCACCCTTTTTATAGATGCTAATACTCTTCGGATATTTCTGATATCGCTGGCGGTTCCCATGGTCATTGCCACAAATGAAACAGATTCAGCTTCCAGCGGCAATCCATTTTCAATATCAAGAACTTCGAATGACGCTCGCAAAGTGTCTATCCCGGTGTGTTCTCTAATGAAAGAAGCCTGCCCAACCATACTGGGGCTTATGTCAAAGCCTTTAACTTGCTGAAAGTGCGGGGTCATGCTAAAAGATACAATTCCCACGCCACATCCCAAATCAATTGCCAGACTGTTGTTTCCGAGAGATTCCAACGTTCCGATTTCGTTTTTTATGACATCCTTTTCAAAATCTAGATACGAAATCGTTCCGAAGGAATCTATATTGTATGTCCCGCTTTCTCCGTGCATAAGCTGATCGGTGAGATCTAGGAGATTTTGTTTCAGTCTCTGGTAGCGTTTTTCATCGTCCTCTACCGAAGACAGGGCGACGCCATTTCTTTGGTCTCGCTGTTTTGTCTGGATCCGGCAGGACTCGGAAAACAAACTGTAAAAAAGGCTTTGCACAAAAGGAATACTCAGGCCTTTTTTACTTGCCAACGTGGCAAGTCTACCCAGTTTTCCCTGTTCGGTTTCCTCCATTAGAATTGGCTCTCCGCCGAAGAATTTCTCTTCCTCGATTTTGCGGGCCAGTTCAATTCTCTTTGACAGAAGGGCAACAATATGCCGATCTGTCTTATCAAGATCGACTCTAAGCACGTCCAGAGCGACACTCTCTTTTTTTTCGTTAACGAGGGCGGTCATCAGACAGTCTCCTTATTTCTGGTTCGGTGTTTGTTAAAAGTGTCAAGGAACAGTTCATAATTATATTATGGCTAATTGGCAAAAAGTCAATGTTGACATTTTAAACCATAGGTGCTATTATCATAATATGTTCGCAGTACGTTGAAATTTCACCCTTACCAAGTTTTCCGATAGAAAGAGAGGAATTTATGTCCGACACAGTTCTTTCCGGCATTCGTGCTACCGGCAGGTTGCATTTTGGCAATCTGCTTGGCGCAGTCAGCAATTTCGTCCGTTTCCAGCAGACGGGCAACATTTGCATGTATTTTATTGCCGACTGGCACACCCTTACGACTTTGGAGGATCCCGAAGAGCTCCGTGGCAACCTTATTGAGATAGTCAAGGACTATCTCGCCGCGGGGCTTGATCCCGAGAAGTCAATCATTTATGCTCAGTCGAGCGTGCCCGAGATTGCTGAACTCTGCTTATACTTAAGCATGATTCAGCCAGTGGGCGACCTGATGCGGATTCCGACCTACAAGGACTTGATCCGAAAGAATCCCGACAACATTAATTTAGGACTGCTGACGTATCCGGTGCTCATGGCAGCGGATATCCTCGGCCCGAAAGCCACCTTGGTGCCAGTCGGCTCAGATCAGGTGCCAAACGTTGAGCTCGCGCAAATGCTCGCCCGAAAGTTTAACAATCGTTTCGGAGAAACCTTTGCGGAACCGAAAATGATGGAGCAAATGATAAAGGTTCCGGGACTGGACGGCGAAAAGATGGGCAAATCAGAGTCCGACAATGCGATTGACCTCAGTATGCCCATGCCGGCAATCAGGCAGAGATACCTCACGAAGGGTATCACTGATCCGGAACGCAAGCGCGTTGCTGATCCTGGGGATCCATACAACAGATGCAGGTCGGTATATCCTGTGCACGAGCTGATAACGACCGGCGAGGTAGAGAGCAGGACGATTGCCACTGCCTGCATCAAGGCGGAGATCGGATGCGTCGAATGCAAAAATCGGCTCGTTGACAGTATTGCAAAGATACTGGAGCCCTTCCAAACAAAACGCGCTGAGCTCGCCGGCAGGAACGACTATGTGAGGGAAGTTCTCCACGAAGGTGGAAAAAAGGCACGAGCCATAATCGCAGAGACCACGGCACATGTCCGCGACAAAATGGGAATCGTGCTTTACAGGTAGTAATATGCGTTTCTTTGGAGACGCCGAGCACCGCTCAACAAGCAGTGCTCTTTTTTTATATATTATTTATGATTGCAAGAAAATTTGACTTATTATTTGGATAGTTGTATAATAGAAACAATTAAGTTGGGAGTGTTTCCCGGCTGATCGCCCTTTGAAAAGTGAATCTACTAAACGAAAGGAGAGGTTATGGCTACTATTCTGCTGACCGGCGTAACCGGTGCGGTAGGATCGTGCTTGGCTCCTCTCCTGAAAAAGAGAGGGCACAAGCTGATCTGTTTAGTCCGTGGCAACAATCCTGTTGCTCGGCTTCAAAAAGCTCTGGGAAACGCTGATGACATTGCTGTTTTTAACGGCGACGTTACTCTGCCAAATCTCGGAGTCTGCGACTGTGAATCAAGACAATGGCACGGCAGAATTGACAAGGTTTTTCATTGCGCTTCGTCGATTAAGTTTGATGAGGCACTGGCAAGGGAAATAACCTGTGTCAACGTCTGCGGAACGCAAAACGTTTTGGACTTTGCACGGAATATGGAAATTCCCGAAGTTCATTACGTGAGCACGGCTTATGTGGCTGGCGACGCCGAAACTTTCAGCGAATCCGACACGGACATTGGGCAGAAATGCCGCAATGTTTACGAGCGAACGAAGTTGGAGGCTGAAAAGCTGGTGAAAGTATGGATGCATGGAAAGCACTCCATTTACCGGCTTGGCATTGTAGTTGGTGATACCGTTACTGGTTGGACACCATCCTTCAACGGGTTCTATGTTTTTGCAAGCAGGTATTGGCAATTTAAACAAGCCTTTGCCTGTAAGCACGCGGATTCGGAAAAATACAAGGCCAATGGAATTGGCTTTAATCCTGATGGGATGCTTCGGCTTCCCGTTTACGGAAAATTTTCTCCGGATTCTACGCTGAACATCGTTCCCGTTGACTGGGCATCAAGGTTGCTGGCAGATCTCGCAGATATTCCGGCACAAGGACAAGTGTTTCATGTCATTCACCCTGAACCTCCCAAGGTTCGTTGGCTGAATGACGTTTCATTGAAACATATGGGCATCACAGACTTCCGCTACGGAGATTCCAACGGATGCGATCCGAAATCATTACTCGGAAAGTTCCAAAGGATCTTTGATCGCGGCACGGCATCGTATATTCCCTACATAACTCACGAAGCAAAGTTCGACGTATCAAATCTTGCACGTGTGTTAGGAAGGAATTACGCTCCGCCACAGATCGTTGATGACGCTCTTATTGCCAAGTGGCTGGACTACGCAGTTTCTGTCGGCTTCGGCAGGGACTGACAACACAAAGCGGTGGAACGGACTTCCGTTTCGCCGCTCTTTTCTTGAAAGGAAAACAGATATGAAAGCATACGTGGTTAGGAACGATAAAAAGATTGAACCGTTTGGCGAGCCCGCACGTGATTGCTTGGTTCTAAACCAAACGATCGCTGACTCGCAGGCAGGAGTTTTTGCGGGTGTTGGGATGGAAATGATTTCCGTTCTTAGTGCTTCTCAGATTGTTGACCCTAACGAGCACGTTGTGCTCGGAGATAACCTCTATCTTACGCCTGAGTTGCTTTGTGAATTTGTTGAGAGATCTCGGCGAGAGAAAAACATTGCCGTATGTGCATTGAAGTGCGGTTTGACCACGCTTCGCACAGCGGTAATTGCTCAGAACACGCCGACTCATAACGGCTATACGGAATATGACCTGCGTTATTTTCCGGAAGCTAAACATGGCGGAACGACACGTCCTGTGATAATTGATCCCGATGACTTTTCTGCTTCCGTTGTAATGCCTCATCATATGTGCGGAGCAGAAAAATATCTGGTTCCGATGACCGAAAGGTTTGTCGTTCAGATAGACCATTGGGTCAATTTGTGGGCCGTGAACATTGCCGCGATTCTGGCCAGCGGAGCGAGATTGCAGAAAAGCTCAAAAGCAAAACTACTTTTTCTCGCCCTGAAGGCACGGTCTTTCAACAAGTGGAAGATTTTGTGCCAGCTCAACAAAATCGGCAGTAACTGCGACATTCACCCCACGGCCTACGTGGAAGGAAGCGTTATCGGCGACGGTGTCGCTATCGGAGCCGGAGCGGTTGTCAGAGAGTCAGTGATTGGAAAAGGTTCCTTTATCGGCAACGGAGTTATCGTTGAGGAATCAGTGATCGGAGAGGGAAGTTCAATCCTCAACGGCCACATCCTTTATTCGGTTCTTTACCCGCACAGCTTCTCGGTGGCCGAAATGGTTTCCGCAAGTCTTGTGGGCAGAGATACGTTTATGGGATTGAATTCCACGCTGACCGATTTCCGTCTCGACGGAAAGAATGTCACTGTCCTCAAGGATGGAATCGCGATAGATAGTGGCAATACCTTTCTCGGCTCCTGCCTCGGGCACGGAGTTTATCTCGGTTCGGGGTGCATAGTCGCCCCTGGTAGAACAGTTCCTAACGGTCTACGACTTGCTTCGTGCAAGGAGAAAACCATATGGGAAGGTTCCAATGGCCAAGTCCAAAATGATTTTAGACTGGTCGCAAAGTGAACAACGCCGTTTCAGAATTTATTCTGGGACGGCTTTTTTATTTTTTAAATTAGCGTTATAATAGTTGTAATGAATGCATTTGCTATCGCGGGATTATTTGTTTTAATTCCCTGCATAACAGTCGGTGTTTTTACTTTACTAAAAAGCAGAAAGAAAATTCATTTTATTTGGAGCGGTTTTTGTTTTTCAATTGCTCTATGGGGTTTTGGAATGTATAAAATCGCTACGGCTACGAACATTGATAATTCATTTTTCTGGTGGCGGATAGCCGAGGTAGGAGTAGTTTTGATTCCTTTATTTTTAACTCACTTTGTAATAACCTTTTTAGAACTAAAAAGAAAATTTTTAGTGAGGGCATTTTATATTGCAACAGCATTTTTTATTTTTTGTGATTTATTCACGCGACTTTTTATAAATAATTTATACTTTGCTTTCGGGCAGTTTTACTATATTTTAGCAACGCCGATTTATACAATTTTCATCTGCATTTTCGGTTTATCGGTGATATATGTGCTGTTTGAACTGGGTCGTGCATACAAGGAAAATAGCGGATTAAAAAGACATCAAATCAAATACTTAATGTTGGCATTTTCTGTAGGTTTTATCGGCGGAATAACTTCTTATCTTCCAGTATATAAAATAAACGTATATCCAGTTTGGAATGCTACAATTTTTATTTCAGCATTGATGTCAACTTACGCTATTTTACGTTATCGGCTGATGGACCTAAGAATAGTCGCCAGAAAAGCGTTGATTTATTTTATTTCAGCTACGTTTGTCTACGCAATATTTTATTTGGTATCTTGGATATATAATCAATTTTTTGGAAGCATATATAATAAAAATGCTTATATCTCAGGATTAATAATTGCACCTTTGTTCGTTCTAATTTTTGTCTGGTTAAACGATAAAATAAAGCGCATTGCAGGAAAATATTTATTTTTTAGCCTATACAGTAATCAAGAAACAATTGCAAAATTAACGGACGAACTTACAAATTCAATTGACTTGAGTAAGATTGTTGACTCAATAGTGAACAGTATAAAGCAAGCAATGCAACTGGATCGGGCAGGAATTTTGCTGATTAATCAAAGCGAGGGAATAATAAAATACAAGATCGCAAAAGTCATAGGTTTTAACGAGAATAATGGAATCAGTTTGGTACAGGATAATTTTTTGACGCAATACCTTGAAAAGACACAGAGGCCATTAGTTAGGGATGAAATGCAGATGCTCGAAAAAGATTCAAATAGTATCGAAGAAAAGCGAAATTTTAGCCAGCTATCTGAAAATATGAAACATATTGAGGCCTCACTATGTTTGCCCATGATAATATCCGGAAAATTAATTGGTATAATTGTTTTGGGTAGTAAGGTTTCTGCCGACGCATATACCAAAGAGGATTTAGAGCTTTTAGCCACCCTCTCAAAACAGGCTGCGATTGCCGTGGACAATGCAAGACTATACAAGGAAGTTCAGGATTTTAACAAAACCTTGCAACAAAAAGTTGATGAGCAGACAAAAGATATAAAGGAGGCCTACGAAGTTGAGAAAAAAGCCCACGAAGAATTGAAGCTTTTAGACCAGAATAAAACAGAATTTATGCTGGCGACACAGCATCATCTTCGCACTCCGCTGTCTGTAAACGCCGGATTTATAGAGCTCTTGTTAAAAGGCCAGTTCGGTAAAATTCCGGTGAAAATAAAAAATATTATTTTGAATCTGCAAGAATCAACCCAAAAAGAAATA
>Ga0247841_10006304_pt1 | contig 18440 bp, 16 predicted proteins | sample LaCruzMarch2015__2_FD_192410 | JGI IMG/M metagenome (GOLD analysis project Ga0247841, IMG submission 192410) | Freshwater microbial communities from meromictic Lake La Cruz, Castile-La Mancha, Spain - LaCruzMarch2015_18m | ecosystem: Environmental > Aquatic > Freshwater > Lake | place: Spain... | reverse complement strand
TAGGAGTGGCCGGAATGCACAGGCTGATCGACAAGCGCAAAATCCTCGAGAAGGCCGGTGTTATAATAGTCATAGCGGGCATGGAGGGCGCTTTGGCCAGTGTAGTGAGCGGACTCGTTTCAAAGCCGGTCATAGCGGTACCGACGAGCGTAGGCTACGGCGCAAGTTTTAAGGGAATAGCGCCGCTTCTGACGATGATGAACTCGTGTTCACCCGGGATAGCGGTAGTAAATATCGATAATGGTTTCGGCGCGGGGTATTTCGCCAGCTTGATAAACAGATAAACCTATATGAGAATAGCCTATTTCGATTGTTTTAGCGGCATAAGCGGAGACATGACGCTCGGGGCTTTTCTGGATGCCGGGTTAAGTTTCAAAACCCTGTCAAATGAATTGGCAAAACTTAAGATAAAAGGCTATCGTCTAAAAAGGACAAAAGTTTCTCGCGGCGGAATAAGCGGTACGGGTTTTAAATGTATCACTACCGGTGATGCGCACAGCCGCTCGCTTAAAGAGATGATCTCTCTTATTGAAAATAGCGCCCTTGATAGCCGGGCCAAGAACATAGCCGCACACATTTTTGAAAATATAGGCGCTGCCGAGGCTAAGATCCACGGAATAAAATCAAAGAATGATGTGCGCTTGCACGAACTGGGATCTATAGATACTATAATCGATATAGTCGGTACGGCGGTAGCCTTAAGCGAACTCGGTATCGATGAGGTGTATGCCTCTCCGGTTACTACCGGAAGGGGCTCTGTTATGACGGCTCACGGCCGGCTGCCCGTTCCGGCTCCGGCTGCGCTGGAACTATTGAAAGACGTACCTGTAAATATGGGGGCGCACGAGCATGAGCTCGTGACCCCGACAGGAGCCGCGATACTCAAGACCCTGGTAAAAGGTTTCGGTAAGGCGCCGGGCATGAAGATAGAACGCACCGGTTACGGCGCCGGATCACATGACTATGCAGGCGGGCTTCCTAATATGCTCAGAGTGGTTGTGGGAGAGGCCGCCGGAGTTTTTGCAGAAGACTCCGTGTGTGTAATGGAGACCAATATTGACGATATGAATCCTCAGAACTTTGAATATCTTTTCGAGCGCCTCTTTAAAGAGGGAGCTCTGGATGCTTACGTGACAAATATACAGATGAAGAAATCCCGGCCCGGCTTCAAGCTTACGGTCCTTACTGAACCCGGGGACCGTGATCGCGTCGCTACTATAATATTCCGCGAAACGACCACCATAGGACTTCGTTTTTACAATATGGAGCGGCTTAAGCTTGAGCGCAAGACGGTTAATGTAAAGACCGGGAGCGGAAATGTGAGTGTGAAGATAAGTAAGGCCCCGGGAGGGATATTGACCGCTTCGCCGGAATACGAGGAATGCGCAAAACTCGCCCGTAAGAGCGGGCAATCTTTTAAAAAGATCTACGATGACGCCAAATCCGCCGCAGCATCATGGAGGGTTCAATAGTGGACAGATTTATCCGGTTTTTTGTTTTAATTATCATTTGTACTCCGTGTCTTATGTCCGGGCTATCTTATGCCGATACTATCTATACCAATGACGGCAAGGAGGTGCGCGGCATCATTGTCGAAGACTATAAAGACAGGATAGTGATGTCGACAGTAGATGGAGAAATTACGTCGCTAAAATCCGATATAAAACAGCTTTTTTACGATAGCGAAGCCGATAACCTCGTGAAGCTTGCGGAGCAGTCGCGTGAACGCGGTGACATGATAAAAGCCTCTGATTATTATAATATGGCATTACGCGCCGACCCGAATTCGAAGGCCGCCAAAGACGGCATCATATTTCTACAGGGATACCTTTTCCGGAAGGAGCAGGTGAAGAAGGAAGATGAAGTAAAAAAGCAGGAAGAGCTTGAGAATTTCGGTGTTGCCAAAATAGCTGAGGATAAGCCCGAAGCGGAAAAGATAAAAGATCTTTCCGCCAACATGCGTGCCAATGTTGGTATAACTCTGGCGATGGACGATGGGAAGCATATAGTGGAAAATGTCATCCAAAATTCTCCCGCGGCAGAAGCTGGCGTGAAGAGAGGGGATGTCATAGTAGCGGTATGGGGCCGCCTAACGGGCTACATGAGCCTTGAAGCGATCATGAAGGTGCTGTCGGAAAAACCTTCACTTGAGATAAAATGTACCATTGCGCGGGATATATCGATATATCCGAATCCGGGCAGGATGATAATGTCATCCCTTAACGATATGATAGGTGCAGCATTCACCATGCAATTTGATGGTCTGACGGTTTCTAATGTGGCAGAGAACGGGCCGGCATTCGAATCCGGATTAGCGAAGAATGACCTCGTGGTGTCTATAGACGGCAAGTCCACAAGATATATGCCTCTAAAGACGGCGATATCTTTAATGAGAGGTACAAAGGATAGTTTGATACGTTTAAAAATACGAAGAGAACTAATAATATGGAGGAAGGTGTAAAATATGGCAAATAATGCAGGTCCAAAATTTAAGCGCACGCAGTATTGGGTATCAGGGAGGTTTCAGGGCAAATTCGTTGGTATAATTTTACTTTTAACTTTCTTAACAGCGGCTATGTGCTCATATGTGGTATATTATACCAGTATGATATCGTTCGGGGAGAAATTGGCCAATATTTACCCCCAAGGACGTCTGGTATCGACGGTTAATATCATTAATGTAAGGATAATGCTGAGCGTACTCCTTATAGCGCCTTTGGTTGCACTTATAGGAATATATCTTTCCCATAAGATAGCGGGGCCCATTCTTAGGATGGAACGTTTTATGGATGACATGGCCAGCGGAAACTTTACAGGCAAGCTTATATTAAGGAAGGGTGATGAGCTTTTAACGTTAGCTGAAGGCATAAACAGGCTGACCGAAAGCATGAAGACCACACTGATAAATGAAAAGACAGGGCTTACCAGGCTGGAAAAGGAGCTCGCCAACTTAAAAACTATGGCTGTCTCAAAGAATTCCGATATAAGCGCTATAAACAATCTGGCCAATAGGATGGATTCCGAGATAATCAGCCTTAGAAAAGAGATAGATAGATTTAAGGTATGATCTGGGGTGAAAAAGCAATAATTATTAAAATATTTTAATGTTGTAACTCATTGTAGCACAATGTATTAAGCCATTTCCTTCCAAAAATCTAGTTCCTAACACTTGACAATCTCACATTCTTAGGTATACTTCATAGCACCCCGGTCCAACGGGTGCGCCCTTATACGAAGATGTGTAAGGGCATATTAGTCTGTACCAATAAAGTATAATTGGTACTAAACGAAAATGAAGGTGGTGTTCTATGCCAGAAGATAATCTCTTCACGGTTCAGGAATTGGCCACTTATCTCAGGATGAAGCCCGTCACCATTTATAAGCATGCCAAGGCGGGCAAGCTTCCTTGTTTCAAGGTGGGTGCCAAGTGGCGGTTCAAGAAGTCGACAATAGATCGCTGGATAGCTGAACAAGAAGAACACGAGAATAATGGGCGTTCCTAATACCCGGTGCAGTACTCGACCGGGTATTGTTGTTTGTATCTAACGGAGAGTTTTTTGGAGGATGTATGGCTATCACTAAAGTCGCTTCAAGGTTTGATAAAATAGATGAGAATGTCAAAAAATATGTGGCACTTAAAGATCAAAATCTTTGGTTTTATTACCAATACTATGAACCCGCCTCTAGGCAAGTAGAATGCTATCTTGATGGTAAAAAATACTTATTATTTAGTACAAATAATTATTTAGGTTTAGCAAGGAATCCAAAGGTGATTGATGCAGCTATAAATGCTGCAAAAAAAAGCGGTGTTGGTACAGGAGCGTCAATGGCTGTTTCAGGAGCTACCATATATCACAGAGATCTTGAAAAAGAATTAGCCGATTTTTACAAGACCGAAGACTGTGTTATTTTGTCAAGCGGGTTCATGGCGAACAGTGCTGTTATTACAGCCTTTGCGAAGGAAAAACTAAAGGTTTTTTGCGACAAGTATCTTCACGTAAGCTTTATAAATTCGTTGAAATTTCATGGGATAGATCCCATTCGCTATGAGCATAATGATATGGATGACTTAGAAGGTAAAATTAAGGCTGTTATTGGGGATGGTAGCGAAATCGATAGTCTTATTATCACAGAGAGTGTTTTTAGCCAGCATGGTGAAGTAGCAAGTATTGATAAAACAGTTGGTGTGGCAAAAAAATATAATTCTATTTTGATTGTAGACGATGCGCATGGATTGGGAACGATAGGTAAAAATGGTCATGGGATACTTGACTATTATAATCTTTCTTCAAAAGATATTCCTGTTATAACAGGCGCTATGAACAAAGCTCTTGGGTCACAGGGTGGCTATATTGTCACTACCAAAAGAATAGCCGAAACCATAAGAATGAAAGCCTATGAATTGATATTTACTTCAAGTCTACCGGCTATGTCGATGGCTGCGGCATGCACTGCGCTAAGAGAAATAAGATATAATCCGGTTCTTTTCCGACAGTTAAAAGAAAATATTGAATATGCGCGAAGCGGTTTGGCCGGTATAGGCGTTTCCCTGACGCGTAGCATCACACCGATAATACCGATAATAATAGGATCGGAAGATAGGACATCATTTATCAGTAAGAAGCTTAGTGAAAATGGTATAGTTGCCATTCCAATTATTCCACCTGCTGTTCCTTCTGGTGCTAGCCGCTTAAGAATTCAGATTACCGCTGAACACAATAAAGATGATATAGATAAATTAGTCAATCTCTTGGGTCCGTTACTTAACAAAGGTTAAAAGTACCAATGGCTATATTTAAAAATATGTTAATGCAAATATTATCGGCTAGTAAGCTTGGCAATAGTACGGTCAAAGGACAGGCAGACTCGGGGTTGAACATAGATCACATGTATAGGAAGAGTCCTAAGGGCATAACATTCTTTGGCAGACTGTTAGATTCAGTGCTTTTGAATCTCCCGTCCGTTAAAGCAACACGAATTAAGAAGAACATAATAACAAAAATTCTGCAGAATGAAGTATCTAATAACATTGTATTAGGAAAGAAGACAAGAATAATAGATCTTGCATCTGGACCAGCAAGATATCTGGTGGATTTGATCGACAAATCAAACTACGATAATATAGAAGCTTTGTGTTTAGATTCTGACAAAAGATCGATAAATTATGGCAAAATACTAGCCCATAAAAAACCGATTAGGTATACCAAAGCTAATGTATTCAAACTAGGCATGCTAAAACATTTTTCAGAAAAAGTGCACTGGATTCCTAATATTATTATGGCTACCGGTTTCTTTGAATTGCAGAACGATGACGTCGTGAAGAAGTTTTTGGAGGATATACATAAGCATTTGGATGGAGGGGGGTTGATATTATTTACTGGACAGGCCGATAATCCGTCTAAAAAACTGATGAAATATGTAGGTAAAACACAGTCAGGTGGGGTATGGGAGCTACATCTTAGATCCCCGGAAATGCTAAGAAAGTGGTTGCTTGATATAGGTTTTAGAGATGTGATAATAAGTCTGGACCAACTTGGTATGTATGAGTATTGCACGGGACGAAAAATATGAAAAAACGCGTAGTTATTACAGGAATAGGTCTTGTAACTCCTATTGGGATAGGCAGAGAAGAGTTTTGGAAAAACGCTTTAAATGGTCGATCTGGAATTGAGAAATTGAACAGATTTGATACTAGCGGTTTTCCAACATCACTTGGGGCGGAAGTCAAAAATTTTAATCCGAAGATGTATATCCAAAGGTCGGATATACGTTCACTTGACATAACATCCCAATTTGGTATAGCGGCTTCAATACTTGCTCTCAAGGATGCCGATTTTAAAATAACCGAAAAAAATAGGGATAATATCGGTATTGTGATCGGCACAACTCTGGGTACAATTTCATTTATACTTAATCAGCAGATGATATTAGCAGGTGGAGTGTATTCCAACGTGCATAAGTTTCTAGGCCATATGGCCCTTCATAACTGCCTATCCGCAGATATATCAATTGAGCTTGGTATAAGGGGTGTGTCAGATACCGTATCATCCGCATGCATCTCAGGAATTTCAGCGCTTGATTACGCGGCTGAAAAAATAAGGACTGGAAAATGCAGTGCAATGCTGGCAGGAGGAACCGAGTCAGCTTTTTCACAGCTACCTTATGCCGGGTTAAATATTATTCGGGCTTTGACAAATAGTTCGGTAAAACCCTTTGATGAAAATGCAGATGGCACAGTTTTGGGTGAGGGTGCTGCTATATTGTTGATCGAAGAGCTTGAGCATGCAAAAAAGAGGAAAACAAATATCTACTGTGAACTGGGAGGAATAGAAGTTTTATGTGAAGGTTATAATCATTTTAAAAGAGACCAAAGTGCCGAAATCGGTGTAATGACGATTGACAGGGCTATTAGAAAATCAGAAATAGATAAAAAAAAGATAGGTTTTATAAACGCGCACGGTATGGGACTGGCGCATTTTGATCAGTTCGAGAGTAAGGTATTAAAAAAGTATTTCGAGAATTTTTTAAGGGATATACCAGTAACTTCTATAAAAACTTTAGTAGGTCATCCTCTTGCCGCCGCATCCGCTATGCAAGTTGCTGCGACAGCTATAGCTCTTAAGGAAGGTGTTATACCGCATACGTTGAATACGGAGAAAATACTGAAAAATTCCGATATAAATCTTGTTACAAAAAAGCCTCTTGAAATAAAGGCAAAAGCAGCGCTGATTAACAGCTATGCTTTTGGAGGGAAGTGTGCCGCATGTGTTTTGAAAAAGGCCAAGTAATTATATGACGAACAAAATGCTTTTTTTTATTTCGATCAGTGCAATTGTCAATGCGATTACATCGACGATATTAGGTATAGTCATATACAGGGCTAACAGGCACAGTATAGTTAATAGAACTTTTGCGGTATTTGCGGCCTATGTAGCACTTTGGAGTTATCCCTACATATTATGGCCATTTTCTCAGACAAAGGCAGATTGCTTATTTTGGTTTAGGATGCTGCATATCGGAGCGATTCTCATACCGGTAGGGTTTTATCATTTTGTAATATCGTTTTTAGGTAAGGCAAACAGGAAGTCAATAATTCTCGCTTATTTTATAGCGGGTTTTTTCCTCGCGTTCTCCTTTTCTAAATACTATATACTCGATATGAAGCCGATATCGTTTCTACCTTATTATGGTGTTCCGGGTGTATTATATGTACCTTTTTTGATCATGTTTTTCGCATATACAGCCTATTCGCTTTATTTACTACTGGCGGATTATAGGTCCTCCGAACCGCAAAGAAAATCGCAAATATTTCTGGTTGGCGTAGGAACTCTTATAGGTTTTGCCGGAGGATCCACAAATTACCTACCATGGTTTAACATACCATTCCCGCCTTTTTTAAACTGTCTTGTTTCGGTCTATGTTATGGCAACGGCGTATGCTATCGTAAAACATAAATTTCTGGATATCGAAGTAATCGTCAAAAGAACTCTTGTTTTTGCGGGTCTACTTGCCTCGATATTCGCTATGCTTGTCCTACCTACTTTAATCATACAGGAGTATCTATTAAGGACCGCAAGTAGCAGTGGAAAGATGGTTGGAATTACTATATCCGGAATCATTATAATTCTGACAATGCGCCGTATAGAGAGCTTCCTTATTAATTTAACCGACAAGTATCTATTTCAAAAAAAGTACGACTACAAAGAGCTTTTAAAAACGTTCACGACAGAAGTTTTAACGGTGTTGCAGTTGGATAAACTGGTAAGTCTTACCGTAGATAAGCTTACCGATATAGTAAAAATGAAGTCCGCGGCGGTCCTACTTTTCGACGATGAAAAGCAGCAGTTTAACGTCATGGCGTCTCGGAATATAAAAGATCCGTCTGTGACGCTTGTACGACCCGATGGAATAGTTACCTTTATGGATGAAACGCACGGGTACGTTCTCGTAAGCGAACTTCGAGAGAAGAACATGTCTATACCCGATTCCATACAAGAAATAATTGATAAATTAAATGCTGAGCTCATCATACCGATGGTGCTGCACGAAGAGGTTACGGGCGTTCTCTCTCTAGGTAAAAAGAAGTCGGATGAAAATTATACCCAGGATGACCTGGATATACTGTTGCCGCTAGCCAAGACACTTGCTATAGCTATATCGAACGCCGAACTTTTCGTTGAGCTTGGTAAGGCCCAGGCTGAAGCCTCTCAGAGGGAGAAGATGGCTGTTATAGGTACGCTTTCGGCAGGAATAAATCACGAAATATGTAACCCTTTAGGAATAGCACGTGGCCAATGCGAAGCGTTCTTGCTAAATCTGAAAGACGGCTTGTATAAGACCAAGACGAGCGGAGAGCTTATCGAGAAGGCCAAAGATATAATGACAAAGGTCATAAAAGAGACAGATAGGGCTACTGCTATTACTAAAAAGCTCTCTAGTTTCGCTAAACCGTCAAAGGGTGAAGCTGAAATCGTTCATATAGATAAAGAAGTTGATGAGGTGTTTGGCCTTGTCGGATATGAACTAAGGCTTGATAAGATAGAATTTCATAAGGATATTCAAAAGAACATACCAGACCTTTTCGTAGATAAAAAGCAGTTTCAGGAGGTTCTGTTTAACCTTATACGAAATGCCGGGCAGGCCATTGGCGAAAAAGGTAAGGTAACAATTACCGTTAAAGAAGAAAACGGCAATGTTTTTATAGATGTTCAGGATACCGGATCCGGTATCCCCGAAGACAAGGTTAAGCAGTTGTTTAACCCATTCTTTACTACCAAAGATCCCGGAAAAGGGACAGGTCTGGGTCTATTTATCGTTCGGCAGGTAGTAGAAAAAAACAAGGGGCGCATATATCTTAAAGAGACAAAAGTCGGCGAGGGGACTACATTTAGGCTGGAATTTCCTTTGGGCGCTAAAGAAGGGATAGGAGTGAGTAAATGACCAAACCAAGAATAGTTGCCATAGACGATGAGGTGGAATTCATAGACATGCTTGAGAGTTATTTCGGCCTACGAGGGTATGAAATAAATGCAGCTGTGCGAGGAGCTAAAGGTATTGAGATGGTTAAGGAGAATAAACCCGATGTAGTTCTTATGGATCTTAAGATGCCAGGAATAGACGGAGATGAAGTTTTAAGGCTGCTTAAGGCGATGAACCCATCCCCGAAAGTTATATTTATAACCGCATATGATGACGGCGGTAAGACAAAAGCGCGGCTCTTAAAGATGGGCGCGTATGCGTGCCTCGATAAGCCGATATCCTCATTAAGGGATCTTGAGGCGACAGTCAATAAGGCGGTGTCTAACTAGAACGGAGCGGAAAAGATGTCCAATAGAAAGATCCTTGTCGTAGACGATGAGCAGGACATATGTGACTTCGTTAAGAATTTCTTTCAGGAGAGAGGGTATGATGTATTTACCGCTTCGAGCGGGGATGAAGCCTTGACAATAGTGAAAACCAATCGTCCGGAGCTGATATTGCTCGATATAAAGATGAAAGGGATGGATGGCATAGCTACGCTAAGACATTTGAAGGATATTGACAAGAATCTTAAGGTTATAATGGTGACAGCGCTGGACGACCAGGAAAAGATGGATGAGGCATGCAGGTTAGGCGCATGCGAATATATTACCAAGCCTCTTGTCCTTGACCATTTGGAGCAGACTGTGGAAAAGAACCTAAGGGAGATCAAGGTACAATCATGAATAATAAGAAAGACCCGAGCTGGGCAAAATTCCAGAATTGGTTTGTAGAGAAACTCGTTACGAAAGACGGCGGCATATCACCTATAACACCAGATGACGAAAAGTCGCTGGCAAGGTCGTCCTCGAGACAGATACCGCCTGATAAGTATGACTATCAGGCGTTCCTCGAAAAAGCCTCAAAGACAATGATAAGGTTCAAGAAACCCGAACACCTTATCAAGATGATAGTTCGCAATATTGATGAGCAGCTTAAAGTCACTCACACCGCAGTATTATTGTACAAAGAAGATAAGAATGCCTATATTCTGATAGATTCCAAAGGTTCAGAAGGTATAAAGATACCGATAGGTTTTATAAAACTCTCGGTAGACAATCCTCTTATAAGCGTATTTAGTGAAAAACAGAGTTATCTTATTTCCGAGACCGGCATACTGCGATATGAAGATGTTATTACCGGTTTACGTAATCGCAACATCTTGGAACACCAACCGGACCTTTACGATAAACTCCTTCTTATAAAGAAGCAAATGGATCTCACAAAGGCAAATCTCGCTGTTCCGTGTTATTTCAAGCGGGATCTATTAGGGATACTTGTATTAGGCGAGAAGATTTCGGGTGAGCCTTTTAGCCGCGAAGAGATGGGGTTCTTTGTAACGCTGGCTAACAATGCGGCTATGGCTATAGCCAACGCTCAGCTTATCGAGAGCCTCCAACAGAAAGTTGAAGAGGTTAAAGAGCTTTATGTGCGCGAGCACAGAGTATTTATACATACATCAATAGCGCTGGCGGCGGCCATTGATGCCAGGGACCAGTACACACATGGCCATACCGAACGGGTTACGAACTATTGTCTTTCGATAGCTAAGGAACTTTACGGCATACCTGAGATGGGTAACTATAAGAATTTTCGCGAGACCCTGCAGATATCTGCGCTTCTGCATGATATAGGCAAAATAGGCGTTCCTGACCATATCCTCAATAAGCATGGAAGGTTGTCTCCAGAGGAGTTTGAAGAGATAAAGAAGCACTCGGTTATAGGCGCGACAATTCTACATCCTATTAAGGAATTAAGCGACGTCGCAAAAGAAGTTCGTCATCACCAGGAATGCTACGATGGTTCCGGATACCCCGACGGTATAAAGGGCAATAATATACCTTTGATAGCAAGAATAATAGCCGTGGCCGATGCCTTTGACGCCATGACAAGCAACAGGCCTTACCGAAAGAGTAAGACGGTGGAAGAGGCCTTATTTGAACTAAAGCGCTGCTCGGGCGCCCAATTTGACCCGGTCATAGTCAGCGCCTTCTTGCTGGCATATGAAAAGGGGCGGATCCTCACTAACGGCTCCAATCAAAAAAGCCATTAACATCATATTTACAAAGGCAGACGAATAGTAAATTTGGTGCCGCTTCCAATTTGGCTAGTCACGTCTATTATAACTTTGGCTACATATGAGCAAATTTTGGATGAGGCTATTATTAAATAATGGGGCGGCTCCATTGATCATGATAATAGTGTTGTTAGCTAAAAGACTGTCTAAACACTTAAAAAAGGTTTAACATGCTAGATTTTTATGGCCTTTCAAATCTTTTTGCTACCATAACGAATCTCGGTATATCATTCCTTGTTTATACAAAAGGCCGCAGCAGTAAGCTCGCCAAGATTTGGGCGGTATTTACGCTCTGTGTTGCAATATATGGTTTTGGCGGGTTTATGGCATCGGGTGCTAAAAATTATGATTCGGCTTTTTTTTGGTGGAGATTCTCATATGTAGGAGTGATTTTATTGCCGGCGCTTTTTACTCATTTTGTTTACACTTTTCTTGAGATAAGACGGTCTGTTTTAGTAAATATAGTTTATTTTATGACGATTATAATTTGGTTTGCCAATATTTTTAGCAAGTCTCTATTTATAGGAAATGTTACGCTTATATTTACTGATTCCAAATGGTTTACGCCTGCCTGGTTTGTGTATCCGCCAGGACCTTTTCATATATTCCATACTATCGTACTTTATTTTGTCCTGTTGACATATCTTTTCGTGCGCCTGGTGTTGGCATATAAGCATTCGGATCCCTTAAAGCGTACTCAAATAAAATATTTTACCATAGCGATGGTGCTTGGATTCTATGGCGGCGGCTGCTCTTATTTACCATGTTTTGGAATAAACATATATCCGATACCAAATATTACGGTGCCTCTATACACTTTTCTGATTGGCTTTGCCATAATTCGTCACCAACTCATGGGCATTGATGTAATTATCAAGAGAACCCTCGTATTCACTGGTCTCTTGGTTTCGGTATTTGCCATGCTTATTTTGCCTACGCTGCTAATTCAAGAGTATATTTTAAGAGCCGCAAGTACTAGCAGTAGGACGATAGGCCTTACGATAAGCGGAATTATAATTATTCTCACTATGCGCCGAATAGAGAATTTTCTCGTTAACATTACCGACAAGTATCTTTTCCAGAAAAAATATGATTATAAGGAGCTTCTTAAGATATTTACTGCAGAAGTTTTGACGTTATTGGAACTTGATAAACTTCTAAATCTTACCGTTGAAAAGTTAACAGATACGGTACGGATTGATTTGTGCGCTATTGTACTGGCAGACAAAGAAACCGGGATGCTCAATATTGCAGCAGAAAAAGGAGAGAATAAACTCATATCTATGCTTCCGGCCAAGGAAGACATTACAAGACTTATATCTATGGGAAAAGGGTATGAGTTATTGAAAGATAGCTTGCTAATACCGATGGTCCTCCACGGAGAAATGACAGGAGTGGTATTACTCGGGAAAAAAAGGTCTGATGAAAGTTACACGCAGGATGATCTAGATATACTTTTGCCGTTAGCTAAAACGCTTGCTATCGCTATATCGAATGCCGAGCTATTTGCTGAGCTCGGCAAGGCCCATGCTGAGGCCTCCCAGAGAGAGAAGATGGCTGTTCTGGGTACACTTGCCGCCGGAATGGCACATGAAATACGTAATCCGATTACGACCATAAAAATATTTACCGAGTTCCTGAAAGAAAAGAAAGATGATCCGAACTTCATAGAGAAATTTGAGAAGCTCGTTCCTAAGGAGGTGGAGAAGATAAATCACATGATAACTTCGCTTCTAGAGTTTTCAAAACCGGCTGACGGCACTATCATGGAAAAGGTAGATGTAAAAGCGGCTCTTAAGGAAGTCGTGGATATATCGGGGAATGAGATGATTCTAAATGATATCATACTCGAGGATAATATCAGTGGTATACCGCAGGTTTATGGCAATAAAAAACATATTCAGGAGATATTTTTTAACCTTATTGAGAACGCTATTCACTCCATAGGTCGCAGGGGTAAAATAATCATAAGTGTGGAAGATACAGGTTCGTCAGTAAAGATTTATATAAAAGACACCGGGCGAGGTATATCCGAAGATAATATATCCCACATATTTGAACCATTCTTTACCACAAAAATGGATTCTAAGGGTGTAGGGCTTGGATTATATGTCATAAAACAATTGATAGTACGAATGGAAGGTGGTATTGAAGTAAAAAGCGAGCCAGCGAAGGGTGCAACGTTTATTCTTCGGTTTAAAAAAGCGTAGAATTATGTTAATCGGTAAGTTTCTTGATGGCCTTAACGATATCGGATCTTTCGAAAGGCTTAACTATATAATCGGCAGCGCCCGCCGCGACAGCCTCCTGGGCAGTTTCGACGCTTTTATAACCGCTGGTTACAAGTATCCTGGCATCGGGCTTGATGTGCTTAAGCTTCCGCATAGTCTCTATACCATCCATTCTGGGCATCTTGATATCCATTATTACAACATCAACAGGATTTTTTTTAATAATATTTATTGCCTCATTTCCATCGACGGCAAAGGAGAGGTCGTAGTCTTTTTCGAGGATTAGTTTCAGCGATTCTCTTATTCCTTCTTCGTCATCGCATATCAATATGGACTTTTTCATTTGTGGCTCCTTTTATAGTGCGGGTGGAGTTGTTACGGAAATCAGTTTGGCCTCACCGGGTCCGGAATTTCTGAAATGATGGGGCAGGGAGGACTCAAAATAGAGCGTGTCGCCCTTCGCCAGATTATATTTATCATTTCCGACAATGGCTTCGACTTTTCCCTCCAGTATGTAGACAAATCTTTCAACGCCGCTTTTAGTCTCTTCGCTATGTGTTCGGCCGGATTTCCCTATCTTGATAAGAACAGGCATCATCTTCTTATTCATGAAGTTCGAAGCCAGCATTTCGGAGGCCGCCTTATTATCATGAACAAAGACATCGGCTCTAGCAGTCCTAGGACGAAGCTCTATGGTCTTCTTAGAAGCAGATAGATCTTTATAAAGGTCAGGGAGATTTATCTCAAGGGCTTTACATATGCTCATGTGGCTTTCAAGCGTGCCGGTCATCTTGCCATTTTCCATCCGGCTTAAAGTGGCCAGTGCTACACCCGACTCGTTAGATAGCTCAAGGAGGGTCATCTTCTTCGATTTGCGCAACTTATGAATTATTTCGCCGACATGCATTTAAAAAATTCTCCTATTTGCATAAAGTATACATTGATTTTCATTTTTTGTCAAATTGGTCTGCGCGCTTCTTTATGCGGCCTAGCGCTATCTCGGCGCGGTTGCGTATCTCGGGGTTTTTGTGCTGCTGCAATTTCTCTAGCGGGCCTACGCTCCTTTTCATTCCGATCTCCGACAGGGCTTCGAGAGCGTTTTTCAGTATGTCGGTATTATCCGATTCAAGTTCCTTTATAAAGATATCCTCGGTATCCTCTCCGAGGCTCCTCAAGATGAGAGTTATATTAAACCTCCTCTTATAGGAATCGAAGTCATTGGTAACTATCGACATCAGCATATTACGAAGCGCCGTTACCGCATCCTGCCCCATCTCTTTTGCAATGTCCTCAATGTAGCGCCTGCCCAGAGATGAGTCTTCAAGCATATTCTGGAAGAGATCCTCTATTTTGATCTCTTTGGTTATACCGGCCTTAATGTTCTCATATCCTAAGGCGTTCAGGAGCGGGGGGAGGTGGGCGTACCATTTGTTCTTTATGCAGGCCGCAACGGAGTCGGACAGTATATTGAGGCAGCGTTCGCGCAAGGCCGGATCCTTTTCGGTATTACATTCGACCCTGATGGAGTTTACCAGCGATTCTTTGTCCGGATATTCGCTGGACTGCAAAAGCATCATATATATCTTTTTAAAATCCCGGAGGAACCGTATTTTCAGCCCAATATCGTTCGCCTTAAGATTTTCCAGGGATTTATCTACAACGGATTTAAGCGCGTCGAATTTCTTTGCAGTGAGAAGATCCTCGGCGAGTTTATATATTTCGTCCGATATCCCTATCTCTATCAAGAAAATAGGTTTTTCGGACATGATCTGGCGGACCTTTTCGTCGATATTCAGCTCAGTCCAGAACTTTTCTTCCAGTATCTTTGAACACACATCCCGCGGTATGCCATTCTTAATGAGACGTTCCTCGAGGATGGGTAAGAGCTTATCGCGTTTCGTCTTATCGGGCAACAGGCGCTCGATCAATTTCTTTATGCGTACGGCCGAAAGCTTCTTTCCTACGACATCAGAGGTTATCAGTTCCATGATGACATCATCAGAGACTTCGCGCAGTATGTCGCCAATGAGATCGTTCGAGGTACCCGAGACCGGTATCTTCGACTTCACCACATTGCTGCGCACTGAAGGCTCTAGAGCCATTATCAGATTTCCGATATTCCGCTTTACCTCTTCGTATGATTTGCCCTGGATATTCTTGATATTTATTGCGATCTTTTCTATACCTGCCTTAGCGAACTCCATGCCCCGGGGTTCGTCTTCACCGTCTTCATAAGACCCTGTACCTGAAGAGCCGCCCGCTCCGCCGCCCTTGCCGGATATAGCAATGTCCGAAATTATCTTTCCCATACGATTAGGATCGACAGTAACTTCTCCGACCATCGACGTGATATCATCTTTTGACATCGCGGTCTTTCCCATCAGGTAGTTAATTATTAAAAACTCCTCGAGGCTCTTTGTGGCTTCCCGCGATTCCTCATCTTTTTTACTCACTTTTTTGAAGAAGACCTCGTCGGCCTTGATATGCGAGAGGTTTTGGCGTTGTATGAAACTGGATAGCCCGCCGGCTTTGCGTAAGGCGTTAGGTCCTTCTGATATCAGCTTAAGAAGCCCGGAGAGTTCCTCATCCGTAACGCCGGAGGAGAACGTGAGGCTTGTGATACCGCATTCTTTTGCGGTAGTCAGGAATGAATACGTTTTAAGATCGAGATTTTTCAGGGGTATATCTTCAATCAGGCACGAGGTCTCCATGAAGGTGAGTGTCGCATTCTCTTTCATGAGAAGTATCGATCGTAACAATTCGGAAGCGTTATTTACGCTATTTTTAAGGAATGGGTGGGATTCGCTGAACATCCTGAAGTTTTTTACTGCGACCGATACTTGGCGAAGGAACCTTTTCGCGAGGCTTATGAGCTTTGCCTCTTCCTGCGAAAATTTCCTGTCGCTGGCGCTCTCTTCAGGCATCTATGGCCTTGCTGCCCCTCGCTTCACTCGAGGGCGAGGACCCTAGAGCTTATCGATAGGTTGAAAAACGGTACCGGGTGTGCTAAAATCAAATTGCTTTTTTGACCTTGCCGGCCTTCAGACATTTTACGCAGACCCTGATGCGCTTAGGGGTGCCATCAATGATAGCGCGTACGGTCTTAAGGTTGGGCAGGAAACGGCGAATAGTTATACCGGTGATCTTCTGTCCGACGCCGCCTTTTTTTCTTGCTAACCCGCGGCGTTTTATTGTTCTGCCGGCTACAGGTTTTTTACCGCATATTTCGCATATTTTTGACATTTTTATAACTCCATTTTGTGTGTATAGTATCACGCGAAGATAAATTATGCAAGAGAAAAATAAATCGATCGAAACTCCCGTCCGCTATTTTAAGGGCGTAGGGCCTAAACGTTCGGCGCTTCTGGCGGATATAGGTGTGAATACGGCGCTCGATCTCCTGTATTATCTTCCGGCGAGATATGAGGATAGATCCGTTTTTACAAAGATAAGGGAACTTAAAACCGGTGAATATCAGACAGTTCGCGGCAAGATAGTCACGACAGGTTCGCGCATTGCCAAGAGCGGGGGCAGGGTCTTTCATCTGGCTATAGCGGACGATACCGGGTTCATACAGGCAACATGGTTTAACAAGCCATACCTGGCGGATTACTTAAAGCCGGGGTTTCAGGTAGCTCTCTATGGCAAAGTGGAGCGCTATGACCGGCTGCAGATAGTGCAGCCTGAATACGAAATAATCAAAGAGGGCGAGACCTTCTCGCTTAATATGGGCAGGATAGTTCCGGTTTATGGGCTTACCAAGGATATAACTCAGAAGTACCTTCGCACGCTCACCCATGAAGCCGTAACGGATTACTTGAAGCCGCTCCTGGAAACGCTGCCCACATACATAATCGCGCGCGACAAGCTTGTCGACATAAAGTTTGCCGTGTCAAATATCCATTTCCCCTCCAGTTTTGATAATCTCGAAAAAGCCTACAAGCGTATAGTATTCGACGAATTTTTCATGCTGCAGCTTGCTTTGGCCATGAAGAAACGGGGTTTAGCTTCGGTTCCCGGAGGCGGACCGGGCCACAAGTTATCGGGCGAATTGACAGAAGGGCTTACAAAGTCGATGCCTTTTACTCTCACCGCAGGGCAGAAGAAAGCCATGGATGATATAAGCCGTGATATGTCGTCGGGGCGGGTCATGAACAGGCTTTTAGAAGGCGATGTCGGAAGCGGTAAGACAGTTGTGGCGGCATATGCCCTGGCGCTCACTGTAGAAAATTCTTTTCAGGGAGCGGTAATGGCGCCTACAGAGGTTCTGGCGCGTCAGCATTTCATAGTGTTAAGCGAGCTTCTCTTGCCGCTAGGCGTGTCAGTGGCGCTTTTGGTGGGCGGGATGGATCCGAAGTCGAGAGCCGAAACTTATTCGAAGATCAGTTCCGGCGAGATCGATGTAGTAGTGGGAACGCATGCGATCATAGAAGAAGGTGTGAAGTTTAAAACTCTGGGGTTTGCCGTGATAGACGAACAACATAAATTCGGTGTTACTCAAAAATCTCTTCTTAAAGGAAAAGGCGATAACCCTCATATCCTGGTAATGACGGCCACTCCGATACCGCGCACCCTGGCTTTAACCGTGTATGGCGATCTTGATATGTCCATAATGAGAGATATGCCGAAAGGGCGTAAGCCGATATTGACCTATTGGGTAGAGGAATCCAGGCGCACCGAGGCCTATGATTTCGTCAAAGAGGAGCTCGCCAAAGGAAGACAGGCATATGTGGTATGTCCGCTGGTCGACAGCTCTATTAAAAATTTAAATTCGAAAATTAAAAATACCGAGGAAGTTTATAAAAAATTAAAGACCGAAACTTTTTCGCAATTTCGCGTCGGGCTGCTGCATGGCAGGATGGATTCGAAAGAAAAAGACAAAATCATGGGACAGTTTAAAAAAGGCACTATCGATGTTTTGGTCTCGACGACTGTGATCGAGGTCGGAGTCGATGTCCCGAACGCGGCCATTATGTTCGTCGAGAATGCGGAAAGGTTTGGCCTGGCCCAGCTGCACCAATTGCGCGGCCGGATCGGGCGGGGCGCTTTCGAATCATACTGCATACTGCTTGCTGATGCTAAGACCGGTGAAGCGGCGAAGCGTTTGAAGTCGA
>Ga0247841_10006303_pt1 | contig 18440 bp, 13 predicted proteins | sample LaCruzMarch2015__2_FD_192410 | JGI IMG/M metagenome (GOLD analysis project Ga0247841, IMG submission 192410) | Freshwater microbial communities from meromictic Lake La Cruz, Castile-La Mancha, Spain - LaCruzMarch2015_18m | ecosystem: Environmental > Aquatic > Freshwater > Lake | place: Spain... | reverse complement strand
TAGTTGAACTAGCCGAAGGATTCCCTGCACGATCAGTCACTGACAAACTAGCCGTATAGTAACCAGAAACTGTCCCTGACATTGTCGGATCCATCACGTTCGTCGCCGAAAAATTTAATGTTCCTCCAGGGGGAGTGCTAGCAGAATTCCAAAGATAAGTTAGGTCGCTCACACTATCTATATTATCGGTGACGGTTGTGCCCGAGGTTGTAGCAATAGTAGTCGTTCCAATATTGCCAATATTAATTACCGGAGCGGTTGAATCAATTGTAAATTTAGCGGAAGTGCCAGCCGAAGAACCAGTGAAAGTATCAAAAGCCTCAACCTTTATTAAACTGCTAGTTGAGTTTATAGCCGCTGGAACCGACCAAGCATAAGAACGGCTGCTTGAGGCAACTGAAGAAGTAGCTAAAGTCCAAACATCACCATTATTTAAAGAATAACTAATATCAAAATAACTTAAATCAGTCGTATCGGCCATTGTCCAGTCTATGCTCTGCGTGGCTCCGCCTTTAGTAATAGTAGAAGCGGTCGGGCTAGTAATGTTTGGCGTACTGGGTTCAGCGTGCCAATAAAAAGTGAGCGAAGCAGAAGAAATAAACCCCGCGCGATCAGTCACCGATAAATTAGCGGTGTAGCTGCCAGAAACATCACCCGACATTGTTGGATCCATCACGTTAGTCGCCGAAAAACTCAAGGTTCCTCCTGGAGGAGTGCTGGCTGAACTCCAGAGATAGGTTAGATCGCTCGTACTATCAATATTATCAGTCACGGTCGTGCCTGATGTTGTTGCAACTGTAGTTGTTCCAATGCTACCAATATTAATTACTGGGGCAATCGAATCAATCGTAAATTGATTAGTTGAGGTTGCTCTATTACCTAGATTATCATTAGCAACCACGCGCATTAGAGATGTCGTAGAATTAGCCACGGGTACATTCCAATTTACTAAACGTGAAGTTGAAGCAATTACGCCACCAATATTTGTCCAAAAGCCACCGTTATTAGTCGAATAATCAACGGTAAAACTACTTAAATCTCCTGGATCAGTAATAGTCCATTCAACATCCCTGTTTACTCCGCCTTTCCAAAAAGCATTAAAAGAAGGGGCAATAATCGAAGGTGCGTTTGGATCAGCGCTATACCAAAAACCGACTTCGTCATAAGACGTATAGCCGACATTATCCGTAACCGTTAATCTAGCCGTATAAATTCCCGTAACGTCAGCCGAAATAGCAGGATTAAGAATATTTGTGCCACCAGTAAACGTTATGGTTCCTGAACCACTAACTTGAGTCCAGGCATAAGTGGCTATCCCAGAGCCAACGGCGCCATCACTGGCTGCTACTCCGGTTGGCACCGTCGGCGCCGTTATAGTATTCAAAGTTCCAGCGTCTACTGTCGGTGGAGTTGAGTCAATTGTAAAGATACCGGAATTAGCAATCGTGCTATTATCGTATGCGTCATAAGCCGTTACTCTAACATAACTCTCATCAGAATCAGCGGCCGGCAAAGTCCAGCTATAGCAAAGACTGCCGGCGCACGGCGTCCCCGTGGTTGAGGCAGTAATAGTTGTAAAGTTTGAACCATTATTTATAGTGTACTCTAACATATAGCGGACTGATCCGGGATTAGTCCAAGTAATTGTAACCGTGCTTGTTCCTCTTAAAAATGCGCCCGTTGCCGGAGCTGTAACAGAAAAGCTAGCCGGGCTACCATCCCAATCAAAAGCAACAGTATCAGAAGTAGCATTGCTGGCTCTATCAGTTACGGTTAACCGGGCCACATAAGCGCCAGTGACTGTTCCCGAAATTAAAGGATCTAGTATACCTGAGCCACCGGAAAAATTAATCGTTCCTGGACCACTCACATACTCCCAAAGGTAAACTAGCTGTCCTGAATTATCAAAATTATCACTCGCCGTTGCGCCTGGAGCCGTCGCGGTATTGATCGGGCCACCATAAGAACCAGCATTAACCGTCGGATGAGTCGAATCAATTGTAAAAATATTAGAGGTCGCTGTTAATAAAGAAACATTACTACTATTTTGTGCGTCCACTCTTACTAAAGTAGAGGTTGAATTTTCAACTGGTGTTGTCCAGTTCTGGTTCGTTGTCACAGGCGAAGTGCTCGCTATCCAAGTCCAGTCAACGCCATTATTAATTGAATACTCAACGTCAAAATGATCTAAAGCGCCGCCGCCTGAGCTAGTCCACTGAATATTTACATTAGCGCCATCAGCAAATCTTTCATTGCCAGCCGGATAAGTAACACTAAAGGGTAGGGGCTGATCAGTCCAAACAAAATTAACAGTATCTTCGGAGCAGTTACCGACAATATCACAAACCCGAAGTCGTGCGACGTAGGGCGTTAGCGAAACAGTGTCACCAGAAATATCTGTCAAAAGAGTGCTAGTTGAAGTAAAAATAATATTCCCCGGGCCAGAATCTTGAGTCCAAACATAGGAAACAATCGGCGTATAAGCATCTATTGCCCATGCTCCGGGGTCAGTAGGGGAATTGATAGTCCCCAAATTTCCCGCGTTGACACTTGGCCCACTAACATCATAATAAAAAGTATAATTTGCCGTTCCCGAATCAGTCGCTACGTCGCTAGCTCTAATATTAATTGTATGACTACCTTCGCCAACGACCGTGAAGGGGCCGCAAGTTAAATCCTCTGACGCTCCACCGAAAGAGCCATCGGTGGCTGAACAAGCCGACCAACCACCGCCATCAATTTGATAGTCAGCGCTAACAATAGTTTGAGGATCAGAAGAAGAGGCTGTCATCGTTAACGTCGGAGTATTAGTCGCATTATTAGTTATCGGGTTTATAGTCACGACCGGAGCTGAGTATGAAATAATTGTGAAAGGTTCGGTCGAAGTTGAAACTATAAAATTTCCGGCCAAATCAGTGGCCGTAATTCTAATTTTAGCATTACTAGTATCTTCATTAGGAATAGTCCAAGTATAGGGGCCAACTGATTCTAGATCATTAATTACTGGTACAAAAACAGTGCCGTCTGAAGAATATTCAATCTTAATCGGATTTGAGCCTAATTCAAAAGCATCTTGCGGTGGTGTCCAGGTTATATCATAGGTGCGGATACCATTGCCATATAGAGTGATGCCACTAGCATTGGGAGTAAGAATCGCTAAATCATACGGGTCAACGGTATCAACCATAAATTGATAATAATCTGCATAAGAGGAAAGGTTGCCAATTTCATCAGTCGCCCGAACATGCATCCTATGCTCATAGCCCTTAATCGTATCTGGAAAATTTGTCAAAGGATTGCAGGTAAAGGAAACAGAGGTGCTACTTCCAATAATATCATCGCAAGCGGTCCAGCCGGAAAGACCAAAATCGGCAGGCACGGTGCCACTAGTAGAGGTCGCATATTTATATTCAGCACTTGCGATAAAAGTTAACGAATCAGTAATCGTGCCTGTAAAAACGGGGTCGTTAAAATCAATTGGATTTGGCGCATTAACTAAGGGGTTAAACGAAACCACGGGAGCTATACGGTCAACAATAAAACTTGATGTCTGCAAGCTAGTTGTTGCGCTATTGTTATCCGTTACCTCAATATTCATTTGGTATGTTCCGCTCGTTAAACTTGGCACCGAACAAGTAAATTCAACGTGATTATTACCAAAAGCATGACCAGCATTAGCCGTACAAGCATTTTTTGTGCCTGAGGGGGTTGGATTAGCCGGATAAATTTGGTAAGTCGCAGACGATACAGTACTGCCAACATCAGCGGTCGATTCAGCTATCAAGGAGGGTAAATTATAAGACTTGGCCGCCGGAGTAGATAAAAAAGATAAAGATGGCGCCGCCAAAGCTTCGCCTCCGACAAATAAAGCACTTATAAATAAAGCCACGGAAAAAATCTTTAATATTTTTTTTGAATAAGAGAAGTTTAAAAAAATTGACTTTAACATAATATATAAAATATTAATAAATCTTAAACAAAAAATGCTCGACTGATAAATTTTTGGTCGGACTTTTTGTTCATAAAAAGCATTATAATTAATGCTCTAATATTTTAACATATATTTAATAATTATCCAACAATATTTTCGCTGTTATTGAGTCAATATTTAAATATTGACATAGCCCCTCAACTATATTATTATTAATTTAGCACTCTAATGTTATGACTGCTAAATTTAAGACTCTAAGTGCCAATTAAAAACAAAAAATAACTCATAAAATATATGTTCAATAAATTTACAGACAAATCGCAGGAAGCTATTATAAACTCTCAAATTTTGGCCTCTTCTTACGGCCAATCAAATATCGAAGCCTTGCATATTTTGCTTTCCCTGCTCCAACAAAATGAAAGCTTAATCAAGCCAATCCTCGAAAAAATGAAAATTGACCCCGAAATGATTGAAGAATACACTATCAAAGAAGTACAAAAATTACCGCGTGTAAAAATTAATCCCAGTCATGGTCCGGTCCAGGCAGTTTCCGGCACGGCCGAAACGGCCGTCATTTTAGAGCGCGCCCAAAAAGAAGCCGACGGCATGAATGATGAATTTATTTCTACCGAACATATCTTGCTCGCTCTTATCGGTGTTCCCTCTCCGGCCCAAGCAATTCTTTTAAATTTTAAAGTTGATTATAAAACCGTGAAAGAAATTCTCAAAGAACTGCGCGGCGCGCAAAGAATTAATGACCCCTTTCCGGAAAATAAATATAAAGTTTTAGAAAAATATACAACTAATTTAACCGAGCTCGCCCGTCAAGAAAAACTCGATCCGGTTATCGGCCGCAATTTGGAAATTCGCCGCATCATGCAGGTACTCTTAAGACGTACAAAAAACAATCCGGTTCTTATCGGTGAAGCTGGCACGGGCAAAACCGCTATCGTTGAAGGTTTGGCGCAAAGAATTATTGCCGGTGATGTACCGGACAATTTAAAAAACAAGGAAGTCGTCACTTTAGATTTAGGTGCGCTCATTGCGGGCGCAAAATTCCGCGGTGAATTTGAAGATCGCCTCAAGGCTGTTTTAAAAGAAGTTAAATCGCAAAACGGACGCATTATTTTATTTATCGATGAACTTCATACTTTAATTGGCGCGGGCGCGTCTGAGGGTTCAATGGATGCTTCAAATATGTTAAAACCCGCTCTTGCCAGAGGCGAACTGCGCACCATCGGCGCGACGACTACCAAAGAATACCAAAAATATATTGAACGCGACGCTGCGCTCGAGCGACGCTTCCAACCAATAATGGTCAATGAACCAAGCGTCGAAGACACCATCTCAATGCTCCGCGGATTAAAAGAAAAATACGAAGTCCATCACGGCGTACGCATTACCGATAACGCGGTTATTGCGGCCGCAAAACTTTCTAATCGCTATATTAGTGATCGCTTTTTGCCTGATAAAGCCGTTGATTTAATTGACGAAGCCACTTCATCACTGCGCATGGAAATCGATTCAATGCCTGACGAACTTGATCAATTAAAGAGAAAAATAAATCAACTCGAATTAAATAAGGCCGGGATTATGACGGCTGACAAAAAATCGGGAAAATTTAAAGCGATCAACCAGGAACTCGCTAAAATTAAAGAGAAAGCGACTCAACTCGAGCTCCACTGGAATAACGAAAAAAATGTTATTTCGCAAATTCGCGATTCAAAAAAAGAGATTGAAGATTTAAAAATTCGCGCCGAAATTACCCAACGTCAAGGAGCTGATTTAACCGAAGTCGCTAAAATTAAATACGGCCTAATCCCCGAACTCGAAAATAAAATAAAAAAACATCAGGACGAATTAGTTAAAATTCAGAAAAAGGGACAAAGAATTTTAAAAGAAGAAGTCGACGAAGAAGATATCGCTAAAGTTATTGCCCGCTGGACCGGAATACCGGTCAATAAAATGCTGCAAGATGAAATAAAAAAATTAAGCGACGCGGAAATTGAATTAAATAAAGAAGTCGTCGGCCAAGAAGAAGCGATTCAAGCAATTGCTAATGCCCTGCGCCGCAGTCGCGCCGGGATTAACGAAGAAAAAAAACCAATTGGTTCATTCCTTTTTGTGGGTCCGACCGGCGTGGGCAAAACTGAACTCGCTAAAGCGCTCGCTCATTTTATGTTCGATGATGAGAAGGCCCTCATCCGACTAGATATGAGTGAATTTATGGAAAAACATTCCGTCGCCAAACTCATTGGCTCGCCGCCCGGCTATATTGGCCATGATGATGGCGGTCAATTAACCGACAAGGTTCGCCGTCATCCTTATAGCGTTGTTCTCTTTGATGAAATCGAAAAAGCTAACCCGGATATGTTTAATATCCTGCTACAAATTTTAGACGATGGTCGCCTGACTGACTCTAAAGGCCGGACGGTTAACTTTAAAAATACCATAATTATCATGACCTCAAATTTAGGCAATGAAATTATTAAGCAATATTCGATTGGCTTTGCCGATGAAAGTAATAAACAGGATTTAGCCAAAATGCAAACTACGGAAATGAAAGAAAAAATTGATAAGATTTTAAAAAATCATTTTAAACTCGAATTCTTAAACCGCATCGACGAAATTGTTCTCTTCCGGAGCCTAACGCCAGCGGCATTAGAAAAAATAGTTGATCTTGAACTCACCAAAGTGGCGAAGCGTCTGCATAACAAAAATATCGTCTTGCGCATTAGTCCGAAAGTAAAAAAATTGCTAGCGGAAAAAGGTTATGATATTACTTATGGCGCCCGCCCGCTCAAACGCATTATTCAAACTATGATTCTCGACGAACTCGCTCTCGAAATTATTGAGGGCAAAGTTAAGGATGGCGATAAAGTGAAAATTGAATTAGGTGATAAAGAAAAAGTCACGATTAGCGTTAACTAAACACCAACGGCAAAACACGTCTCAAAAATAATTCCGAAAATAAAAAACCTGCCTTTTTTGGGGGCAGGTTTTGTGAATTCCCTGGTTTAATAGAAAATTAAGAAAATTTAGATGAAAACCGTCTCAATTACGTATTAAATAAATAGAGTAAACTCTAACCAAGCAATGCCGGCGGAAATTATAATTTGCATCAAACTTAAAAAATATAATTTCCAGGCACTAAGAGAAAGCGCTCGTCCGAGATACGAAGTTATAATCGGCAAAATAGTAATCGTCAAAATGGCAATTATTATTGACCAAAAATTAAAACGATCGCCTAAATACGAATCATAAAGCCAGTAAGATAAAACGATTCCGACCGTCGTCATAAGTAGAGGGATAATTGCGGCCATAATATTGCGCTCCTGATTGTAGCGCGAACTTGTCCCGACAACGACGCTGACCGTAAAAATATAGGTCAGCAAAAAGACCAAAACGGTTTTCGCGAGAGCGTCGAGCGCATTCGGCTCAAGAGAAACAAAAATTCCGCAGATACCGGTCGCTAGCAAAATGGCTAGCATTTTAAAGGCAAAATAAAGTTTAACGATCGCGGGAAAATTTCTGAATTTTTCGCGCAGAGTTTCATCGTTATTTCCAATTTTTTTCATGGGCGATTATTTATTTTGTTTGTGAGGTGAGAATTTGAAATTACAAAGAACTTAAGTTTAAGACTAAAAAATTTATCCTAAAATTGTCCTAACATTAAAGCCCTTTTTTCCATTTTTGTCAACCGTCAAGAAGTGAGGGGACAAACCCTTTGTCTCAAAGCAAAAATTATATTATAATAGATTCATGAATATGAAAAAAATAATCACACTTTTTTTGTTTTGGCTAATGGTTCCCTCAGCCGTGTTTGCTCAAGTACAAATTGATCCCAATTTTAATCCTAATAAAATTATTGAAGATAGAGATCTCTTGGACTGCAGCGCGATGAGTTTGCCTGATATCCAAAATTTTTTGCAAAGCAAAAATAGCTATCTCGCTAATTACATTACAAATAATGCTCATGGCATGGCAAAGTCGGCTGCCGAGATTATTTATGATGCGAGCCAAAATAATCTTGATTGTGACGGCGTAACTTTAAGCGACACGCCGACCGAATCAGAAAAAAGATTAAAATGTAAAAAAATTACGACTGTTAGTCCGAAATTTTTGCTTATCCTTTTACAAAAAGAAGCGAGTCTAATTGAAGATCCAAGCCCAGCTCAAGCGCGACTCGATTGGGCGACGGGTTACGGCTGCCCGGATAGTTGGGTATGCAATCCTTACTACAAGGGTTTCGGTAAGCAGGTAAACAGCGCCGCTCTGCAATTTCTCGCCTATATAAACGAACAGGATCATTATACTTATAAGGCGGGCCAAACTTATAGCTTTTCAAACCCCTATGGCACTATTTCCAATGCGCCTATGACGGTAACGCCTCTCAATAAAGCAACAGCCGCTCTTTATAATTATACGCCCCACGTCTTTAACGGTAATTACAATGTCTTCAAACTTTGGAATCGCTACTTCCCGAAAGGAACCACTTTTCTTTACCCCGATAGTTCAATTCTTCAAGTAAAAGGCGATCCGGGAATATGGTTGATTGAAGGCAGTAAAAAAAGACCATTTCTAAGCTACTCGGCTTTTGCTTCACGCTTTAAGCCTGATCAAATAATTACGGTCGAAAAAAATGAATTAGATAACTACTCCCAAGGCGAAGCGATAAAGTTTGCCAACTACTCACTTGTTCAAACGCCCGACAAAAAAATATACTTATTAGTTGGCAAGGAAAAAAGATTATTTGCCAATTCAACAGTATTTAAAAAAATTGGTTTTAATCCTGAAGAAATCGAAAAAGCCACCAATGCTGACCTGGCTGTTTACTTAACCGGCAAACCAATCACAGCCACCTCAACTTACGTTACTGGTGCTTTGCTCCAAGATACAAAAACTGGCGGGATTTTCTATGTCGTCGACGGCACTAAAGCGCCTTTAACCGATAAAATTCTTTTGACTACTAAATTTAAAGGAAAAAAAATAAGCAAAGCAACTACCAAAACTTTAGACGCGTATACTAAAATTGAACCAATAAAACTTGACGATGGTACTTTAGTAAAAACCGATAGCTTCCCGACTGTTTATCTAATTTCCAATGGACAAAAACGCCCCTTCGCTGATGAAACTATTTTTACTAAACTAGGTTATAACTCAAAAAATGTAATCGCAGTTACTTCTAAATTTTTATACGGCTATACTCAAGGGGAGATAATTAAGTAAATTTCAAGCAACTCAATACATTATCAAAAAAAGACCCTCCTTTGAAAAAAGGAGGGTTTAATTGTTTAGATAATTATTTGAGCGCTAGCCCAGCGGCAATATTAACGAGAAAGCCGCAAATAGTAGCCGTTAAAACGAACAAATAAATCTTTAAGTCGGAGTACGGTTCATGGTCTGTCAAAAAATGAGCCGTTAAAAGTGAAAAGACCAGAGAAACCAAGGCGACTGCCAGGAGAAGTAATGACACCTCGGGAATGAGAATTAGCCAAGCAGCCGATACGGAAGTAATTACTATCAACGTCAACGGCAAAATTTCTGAACGACCATTCAACATAGTAACAAAGAAAATAGTACCCGCGACAATAAACGTAGTCTTGAAACCAGTTTCGAGAATTGTCTTACTTCCTTCGCTAAGATCAAAAAATCCTCCGTATGACAAAAAATAAAAAGTAGCAATAATAAGCGCTGGCAGAAGAGTAACCAAGAAAAAGGAAGTAGTTAAACTAAATTTATCAGTTAAAGGCTCCTTCTCTTTAGGGTGGTGTGGATCAGTGATTCGGTGATTTTTCATAATTTACATTTTTTTTGGATTTATATTTTAAAGATTTTATTTTTTTAAATAACAGAGCGAGAACTTGATAATGACAATAATATATTTTATAAATTGTGTCAACTTCTCTAAAAGAACTAATTATACTATACTAAAAATACCTAAAAATAATCAAATTTATGGCTTTAATTAAAACAATAATTCTCCCTCATTCCCCGCTCTTAATCCCGGAAATCGGTCGGGCTAATTATAGTTTTCTTGATAAAACAGTTGTGGCCTATAAACAAGCAGGAGAAAGTCTCAAGTCTTTAGGAATAGAAACAATAATAATTATTAGTCCGCATGGCTTAGCTCAAGATAATGCCTTCACTCTTAATGTCTCTCCGGAAATGTCTATTAGCTTACAAGACTTTGGTTTCATTCCTCCGAAAACCGTTTTAAGTGGAGACTCTCTACTCGCTGATCAAATTAAAAACGCGCTCCCTGATGAGCTCCCCATGCAATTAATTTCCGAAAACATGCTTGATTACGGAAGTGCTATTCCCGCCTATCTTTTAAAAAATATAATTGGTGACTTTAAAATTATTGTTATTATCCCGGCCGAAAATATAAGCCTCGAAGACCACTTCGCTTTAGGTAAAAACCTGAATCACGTGATCGAAGCGAGTGATAAAAAAATTGCCGTTCTCGCTTCAAGTGATTTATCGCATCGCTTAAAAAGAAAATCGCCGGGCGGATATTCTCCGAAAGGCGCTAAATTTGATAATAAGCTTATTGAATTTTTAAGCGACCCGGAAAACGCGGCGACAAATATTTTTAAAATGGATTCTAAATTAATAAAAGACGCGGGCGAATGCGGTTTGAAACCAATAACCGTTTTGCTTGGCGTTTTAGAAGGAATGAAAACCGAAGCGCGTATATTCTCTTATCAAACTGATTTCGGCGTCGGTTATTTAAGTCTTGAATTCGAATTCTAAGTAATCTTGTTAATTAGTTTTATCATTTAGTTTTGTTATGAGTGAAGATAAATTCCAATCATTTGCCGACATCATTAAGGCTAAACCAAAAGTGAAGGCACCGGCTTATCCTTGGCAAGATTTAGCTTTGCGAGTAATTAAAGAATTAAATATACCAGGCTTTAAACGCGGCGCTGTTTTCAAAGTTTGTCGCGACTTGCCGCCTCATAAAGTAGAAATGGCCATGAATGATACTAAGGAGCTTTGCAAAACCGGAGCCACCTGGAAATACTTTTTTAAAATTATTGACCAACAATAAATTATGCCAAAACAACTAAAAATATTAATAAATCCTAATCCGATTCTTAGAAAAGTTTCCACGCCCCTCGAGCCCAGTGAAATTATTAAACCAGAGTTTAAAATACTACTCGCAGATATGGCCGAAACAATGATGAGTAAAGACGGCGCCGGATTAGCCGCGCCACAAATCGGCCAAAATATTCGCGTCGTGGTTATTCATCATGACAAAAAAACCATATTTCTAATTAATCCGCAAATCACTAAAAAATCTTGGGCGCGAGAAATTGAAGAAGAAGGCTGTTTATCAGTTCTAAATGATAAGGGAGAAATAATTTATGCGCCGGTTGAACGCCACAAAAAAATAAACTGTGTTTATTTTGACGAGCAGGGCTTAAAAAAGAAAATTCAAGCGGAAAAATTACTCGCTCGCGTAATCCAGCATGAGCTTGATCATCTAGACGGCGTTTTATTTATCGATAAAATCGTCCAAAATAAAAAAACCAATAAATTATGATACGCCTCATTTTCATGGGCACGCCCGAGTTTTCCCTGCCCGGTTTAAGTAGTCTTATTAATGACAAATCGTATGATATTGTCGGTATTTTTACGCAACCCGACAAAGCCGTCGGCCGTCACCAGACCCTTACTCTGCCGCCCGTTAAAAATTTAGCCCTCAAACATAATTTAAAAGTTTTTCAACCCCAAAAAATTAAAGCCGAAATTGAAACCATAAAAAATTTGCAACCCGATTTAATTGTTGTTATTGCTTATGGCAAAATTATTCCTCAAGAAATATTAGATATTCCTAAATATGGCTGCATTAATGTTCACGCCTCCCTTTTACCAAAATATCGCGGCGCGGCCTGTCTTAATGCGCCAATTTTAAATGGCGACCTAGAAACAGGCATAACTATTATGCAAATGGAAGCCGGTCTTGATACTGGGCCTATATTACGGCAAGCTAAAATAAAATTAACTGGAACGGAAACTTTAGAAAATGTCCACGATAAATTATCACTTCTCGGCGCTGAATTATTAAACCCAACCTTGCATGATTTTATAGCTGAAAAAATTACGCCTCAAATCCAAGATGAACCGCAGGCAAGTTATATAAAAATATTAAAAAAAGAAGATGGCCGAATCGATTGGAATAAGCCAGCACAGGAACTTGAGAGAATGGTGCGCGCCTATAATCCGTGGCCAGGAACATATACAGGTTCAAACCAAAAAAACGTTAAAATAATTTCCGTTGATCACGAAATTTTAAGAACGAATAGTCATAAAATCGGCGAATCTTTTTTAAATGAAGGTCGTTTAGCTATTCAGTGTGGACAAGATGCCTTGTATATATTAAAATTACAACTTGAGGGAAAAAAAATAATGGAGAGTGCCGAATTTCTACGTGGGCACAAACTTGAGCCCTTAATTTAACATTTGGTCCCTTCGTCTAACGGTTAGGACGCCAGGTTCTCATCCTGGTAACAGGGGTTCGATTCCCCTAGGGACTACTAACTAAAATGAGTGCGCTGAAAGCGTGCTCTTTTTAGTTAATAATTCGAAAATAGGAGAATCGAACTAGGCAGAAGCGAGACAAAATTTCGCTTAGCGAAATTTTAGACGAGCGCCGATGAATGCGACCCAAGGGAGCATTCAGCGCTGCCTCTGGACAACGAGCCGCGCACTGCGCGGCGAGGCGAAATTCCCCTAGGGACTACGGATTAAAAAGGATTCTGCGAATGCAGAGTCCTTTTTAGCTAACATTTAGAGAAATCGTTTTTATTTTTCTAAAATTAGTTCCCCGGTGGCTAATGCTGCTTCGTGGGAAACGCAGTTGGGCCATGGACGCTTTAAAGCGTCTTCGGAATCAAAAATAAATATAAAGCAATCCCCAGGGGGAACCTTGCCGTAGTTGTTTGTTAAAACATGATCGAAATATTTCCACATGATCCGCGAATAAATAGACCAGGGCTTTGTCGATGTTTCAATCCTATGATGTAACACCTGAAGTTTTGCTTTTTTCCCATTACATAAATCCCCGGATTGAAATTCACGAAGACCCGTTTTAGTCGGTATACGAAATACATCTTTTTGTTTATCAGAGAATTCAAGAGTGCCTCCGACCGCATCAAAAAACGAAGTCAATAAAATATCATCAACGCTCGAAAATACACCGTCAGCAATAATATTCCCCTCCTCGCTCCGCGAAAACAAACCATTTCTTTTTGTAATCAGTGACTTCGCATCTGCTTTCAAAAAAATCTCTTCGCCGCAAGCGAAGATCCGATAGTCATTTCTTGATAAAATTCGCTTTTCTGCCGATACTTGATTTTTATATTTTAAAACCAAAAAAGTAGATATCAATATAAGTAATACAATAAGAATTATGATTCCTAATTTACGAATATTTTTTATTATAAACTTCATAATTAATCTACTACTTCAAGCACGCCAATGCTTAAAAAATCTCCTTTGCGCGCTTTGATTAATTTATTATATATCTCATTCCATTTTTCAATTTCAGTTATTGTGATACATCCTAAAGAACGTCTGCCTGTGTGTAAATATCTTTCCCCTTCGTGCCCAATTCTAAACCAAGTTTTTGCTCTAGATGACCTGTTCAAATAATCCCGACCTCCCGTATGAGGAAAATCTGGCAATTCAATATCGTACCAGCCTTTCTTCCAGGGTGTATCAGCATAATCCGTAGCTTGATATTTTTTATTACCTATAGTCAATTTTTTTTGAGAAATGGAATACTGAAAATAAATTAAAGGCTCATGTTTTACATCGACTAAAAATCGTGAACTGTTATTGTTTGCATTATCTAAGCTAACAGAAGATTTTTGCCCCCTATAGGAACCTTCTAAAATCGTAAAATATTCGCGCCCACTTTCAATATACTCTGACTGCACTTTTAAAAAAGCGGGGAGATAAATTATGTCGCGATCTGTTATCTTAACTTTTAGCCAACCATTATCAACATCGGGAATATATTTTATTTTCTCTACAGCTAAAGCTTCAATGGTAATTTCAAATTCAGCGATTGACTTGCCCCAATTTTTCCAAAAACGCTTTTCGCGAAGTTCAATTTTATAAATAAACACTTGATCCTTAGTATTTTCGGTATCAACTTTAATTAACCTTTCAATACTATTTACATCATTAAATAGAATGTCATGCTCAGTAATAGTTATTTTTGTATTAACTGAAAAAGATTTTTGATCGGTTGGGAAACTTCCTATTTCTTCCGCCAGTTCAATCGTCTGGCCGACTTTAATTCTTTTATCTATTTGCAAAGCTTTGTCGAGTATTTCAATATTTAATTTGATATTTTCACCAATTGATTTACCTGCGTATTTTATTTTTACTACATTGAATCTAATTTTTTTAAGCATAGAGATTTTATTCTTAAATTCTTAATATAGCTTGCATTTTTAATGCTGATTGTAATTCTTTTACTTTTATCAACAGAAACTTGGCGTCTGTGTGGGCCTGTTTTAATTCTGCTTCCGAAATTCCCATGAAATCTCCGTATTCAATTCTATTCCTTTTTTTTCTCATTTGTTGGAACCTTTTAAATTCGTTACTCAATTGGCCATTAAGCAAGATAGCGGCGGCGTTGATTACAATATAATGATGACCCTCGCCGCTTGTCTTGGCTCTATATCCGTTTATCAACAATAGAGCTTCGCAGCCTAATCTTATAGAGTCGTAAATATTATTATAAACAATGTCCTCATCACCCGCACCCAACCCAGATAAATTTTTATTTGCAAAATTATATAGCCTATCAGCTTTCTCAATTTTTATTTCGACCCCTTTTAAGTCCAGAGGAAAAAGTTCAATTGAGTTGTTATTTAACAATGTTTGAAGTTCCTGTAAAATCATATGGGTTTCCCTTTAGTTTAATAATTGGAGATAAAAAAATATTAGATATAAAACCATCTTTTTCCTTAATCTTTCTAACAATTTCTTGATTATCGTAGATGTGATAATTTATTTCCCGCGCAATTTTTCCTTCTATAGAACTTATCGCGGTAGTTAGAGTGTCTTGATTTATATCTCCAATTAACATTAGATCCACATCACTATTACTGTTTTCCGTTCCTTTGGCCGTTGACCCAAAAATAAAAGCGCACTCAACATTATCAAGTTTATCAACTAATTCTTTTAATTCGTTTTCTAACCCGATTGTTTTTGAAACAATACTTTTTATTTCTTCATAAAGCGAGTGCTCTTTATTTAATTTAAAGAAACGCATATTTCCACGACGCTCATCTAATAATACTTTGTCTTCTACAAGATTATCCAAATATTTTTGATAATGGCTAGGCTCTTTATTTAGATTTTTAGCAATTTCTCTAAAATAATATTCTTTTTCCGGGTCTTTAAAAAATAACTTAAGAATCTCTCCTCCCCCATTTTTCAAAAAATTTAGCATATAAATATTTATTAATTTTTATTTTAATAAGTCTCGCTTATATTATACACGTTTTATGTACAATTGTACATAGTTTATGTACAACATCTAACATTAGCCAATTATCATATATTTAAAAAGAAAAAGTCTCATTATTTTAAATAATTTCCACCCATCTCTCAATTTCTCTAACAATCTCGCTTAAATTTTTTGAAATTTCAGACTTTAAGACTACATAATAAAAATAGACTCAACGAAAGTTGGGTCTATTTTATTAACGTCGATAATCAAACTTATATAAACTAAAAACCATGTGCTAGCATTTCTCTTGTTTTTTTGGCTGCAATTTTACTATTTATATTATGCCAATAAATTTTTTCTATTTCCTTAAAATCCACCCATTTATAAGCAACATGTTCTTTACTTATTTTTACATCTTCTTTCCCCGTTATTCTACATATATAAAACACAGAGTACTTGGCCGGATTTTCAATGCCCCATCTCGCCGTATGAACTGGCATGACAATCTTAACTTTAAGACCAGTTTCTTCATATACCTCCCGCTTTAAACCTAACTCCGGTTGCTCCCCTGATTCCAACCGACCGCCGGGAAACATCCATAATTTTCTTGTAAATTCTTCATTAATAGGAAGTTGTAAAATTAAAAATTTCCCCTGCCTATTTAAAACAATGCCATATTCACCGATATTACACTTTGCCATATTCGCCGATATTACACTTTTAATTACTGGCCTAGCTATCGGGGAAATACTTTCTATATCAAACTTATTGATATCGATAAACTCAGCCCCCAAAGAATCTTGCCCATCAGAATCTTTTTTTATTGATTTAAAAGTGGCTGTGACTAAATAATATAAACCAACGTGATGCACTTTTCTCGGCTCATTCTTTTCATTACTATATTCTGAAAAATATTCATTATAATTAAAAAATTTATAATTATCGAGCACGATATTTACCTCTTCCTTAAACTCTCTTCTTAGTGCATCTTCAATTTTTTCATTAAATTCGACTCCACCGCCGGGAAGATCATACATTCCCTTATAAGGACCTCGAGACTTTTTAACCATGAGGATTCGCCTATCATTAATAAGAATACCATAAACACCAAAATGAAAACGTTGATTAGCAATTAAATTATTCATAATATTCAAAACTGTTTTCTATTCCCAATCTCCCACCGTAATCTTTCTTATATTATTATCGCTAACGCCTAAAGATAAATTGCGCATAATAGTATAAGCCGCTTCCCCATTGGCCAAATAGTATCTAAAACCATCAACTGGATTAATGTACCAAGCTTCACCTCGACTTTCGGTTTGGATAACAATTCTCCCCTTGAGACGATTTGTGAGCGAATTTGAATTTTTTAATGTGCTCGCAATATAGTCAGACGGTAAAGCCGAACTTAAGGAAACCGGAATCTTATCTAAGTCACTATTTTTTATTCCTAAGCCAAATTTACGCAGCGAGCCATAAGCGCTTGGTCCGTCGGCGAGGTAATAACGTTTAAGAGAAACTTTATCAAGATACCAAGCCTGGCCGAATTTCTCCGTTTGCAATAATATTCTGCCCGCTAAACGCTTAATTAATTTTGTATCTATTTTAGTCGTCAATTCTTTTTCTTCACTTATTACTTGAGCGATTTGAGTACTCGACGCGCTAGTAATCGTCGTCACCTTACTTGTTGTGACAAAAGAAGCTAACTCACAAGTTCTATTAGTTTCTAATTGTTGAGACGTAGAGAGCGAACAGTTAGCTGGAGTCTTCGATATAACTTGACGGTATTGAAGCGCTCCAAAACAATTTCCCCATTCACTATAAACAACATTAGTGCAAGCAGAGAATGAACTACCCACTCCTCCGCCACCACCTCCGCCACCGCCTGTGCTATTGGTGGTTTGAGTGTAGGTAGCGAAACTAGTAAAGTGTTTAGTCCAAATAACTAAGTCGGAACCTGAATTTATTTTGCAATCTCCATCTACTCCTAAATTAGTATCGGCCCAAGCTTGAGAGTTTTCCCCACAGGTGGTAGTTATTTCAGTAAATGTAATTCCGGTTCTAGTGTATCCCGCTCTTTTATCAGCTTGGCCAGGCAGTAATATTTTTACGGCTTTATCAAAAGATAATTTAGCGCCCGTAAAGCCTATTTCTATAGCTGTGCTTAATGTTTTGGTTTGGCCGGAGACAGGGGGTAAAGTAACGGTGGTAACTGTTGGGGCAGCCATGATGCCATCCCAGGAAGAAGAGGCACTAGTTACAAGTGTAGAACTTGAAATAGCAACGGTAGCATTATTAGCGTTAGCGGAAGTAATGTTTATGGCGGGGATAGTTCCGGTACCATTGCTACCAATAAATGAACTAACGTCGATTGTTGGGTTAGTTGTTCCACTACTGACTGTAATGGTAACTGCTTGATTTGGATCAGAAATAACTACTTGAGGAGTTGAGCTGCTGCTCGTGGCGACTCCTGAGCCGTTTGGTTCTGTTTGCGTGGCCGCTAAACTTGAATCGACTAGCAGTAGACCTTCATTAATGTTACCGACAATATCAGAAACATTTACAACTACATCATTAGCAAAAGTAGTGGTAGCGGTAGTATTAACCGTTAGAATATTATTGAGCCAGGAATAGCTTGGCGTCGTATCAGCGCCACTTGTCAAAGCATTTTCAACTGTTGATCTAGAACTAGTGGCGAGCACTTCACTAAAAATTAGATCAGTACTGGTGGCGAGGAGAACTACATCCATGGAGCCATTACCCCATTTTTGCACAAGCGGATAAGTGCCATCTAAACTAGTGAAAGCAGAGGTGGTACTCATCAGATTGCCATATAAATCAGTCAATGTCCCCTGACTATAAGATACCAATGGGGTTTTGCTTGAATCGCACTGATTAAAATCTTCAAAAGTAATATATATATTTTCATCATTGGCAATATCATCATAGGCTAAGCCAAAAAATGTTTGCAGGTGACAATCTTGTATTGTAAAATCGTTAGAATTAACGCTTGCATCGGAAATATCTTTACTA
>Ga0247841_10006300_pt1 | contig 18456 bp, 29 predicted proteins | sample LaCruzMarch2015__2_FD_192410 | JGI IMG/M metagenome (GOLD analysis project Ga0247841, IMG submission 192410) | Freshwater microbial communities from meromictic Lake La Cruz, Castile-La Mancha, Spain - LaCruzMarch2015_18m | ecosystem: Environmental > Aquatic > Freshwater > Lake | place: Spain... | reverse complement strand
CAACGATTTCCTCCGGGAAAGAATCCACTCGATGGAAACTTCTTCCTATCGCGAAAGCATCCTTATCCAGAATCTTCAGAAGGAGCGTGAACAGCTCTTCTCGCAGGTAAATATCCTGCAGGCACGCCGGAAATCGAGCGAGAAAGCACTAACCACCGGGATCGATGAGCTTCGAAAGCGTCTGGAAACCGACTGGGGCTGGACGGCGCCTACGGAAAGCTGAAGGAAGAGAACGCTACACTGTCGCAACGGGTGTTCCTGATAATATCAGGAAGTTCAGAAAGCTGGTCAGCACCTGAACGCAGTTGTAAGAATCTAGGAGGATATAACGATGATTTCCCTGAAAATCGGACTGATAGTATATCCTCTCGGAGGTTACTTTTTTGCTCAGGCAGTGAATTACGGTGGTACACCTGCTTGCTGGATCCTCTTGCCGATATCCTGCCTACTACTGATGATAGGGGCGTACTTCGTTTTAACAGGAATAGAAGAAATAACAATGAGAAAGCGATGAATAGCCTCCGGAAATGCAGGCGAGTGGTGCTAGCAGCAGCGATGTGGATAGCTATCCTTGTCCTAGCTCTAGTGATGCTAACAAGGGTGTATATCTACTAGAAACCTGCCTACTATCGTTCTACCTGCGGATTTCAGGATAGTACAGTTGCAGGATGGGTGGCATCTTCAGACTCCTAGCTACCTGTCGCCTATTTCCTGGCAGAGCGTGCAGTCTGCAGAGGATTACGCCTCTTTCTACCGAAGAGAGATTTTCCTACGCCCATCTAGAAATGACGCTAGCAACTGATTCACAGGATAGTTCTTCGAGATATTCCTGAATTCCGGCTTTCAGGCAGAAGTGAACCTTATTTTCTACTGCGTGGCTGGAGATACACACTATCGGAATATCGTGGTTACGAACCTTCGATTCAGGAGAGCGGATTATCCTAGTAGCCTCGATACCATCTATTACCTTCATCCAACAATCCATCAGCACCAGGGAGAAGTTGTTCTTCTCTAGGGCAGAGATTGCCTCAGCACCGTCGCTAGCGATGTCGCACGTGTGGCCTAGATCTTTCAGAATACCAGCTAGCAGTACCTGTTTTATTCTGCAGTCGTCGACGATAAGGATGTGCATGCAGGTATCCTACACCCGTTAGAAGAAGTAGAATCCGATAGAGATGAATAACCTCTACACGATAGGACAGATACAGCCAGGTGGCTGGGAGAAGACAGAGAGTTGGGAAGCCCTGAATATTCCGAAGCTAGACAGAAGAGACTGGTGGCACTCTATCTGGGGTGGGCTACCTATCTGGATTAATCCATTCACGAAGCAGATCGTACTAACAGAGGAGGGCAGCGTAATGGTGCAGATAGCTCGCATGGCGCAGAAAAGGCAGATGGCAGAATGAGGAAGCTAGAAATGATGGCTGACCTGATAGATACCCTTAAAAGGGTAAAACATTCCGAAGGCGAAGATAAATGCGAATATCAGCACCATGGAGTAACCAGCCATCTACTAGCAGGCTGGGAAAGTGCTTGCAGATAAACCGATAGATCGGACAGGAGTAGCGATAACAGCGCTGAAAGAAATTGCGTATATTCTTAGTAGGAGCGGAAAGACACCCAAATCTGGGTCCCTTTGGTGTAATTGGTAGCACGTCTCCTCACGGAGAAGGAGTGGTTCGATTCCTCGTGGGACCGTAAGGAGGAGGTTGGAACATTAGTGAAATCCCGCTCCAATAATTTTAGATGGGAAGAAGATAGGAAGAATGCTATTGCTCTGAAGGCGCTCCGGTATAAAGGCGCAGAGTAGAAAAGGCCACTGGCATCGAAGGGTAGCTACCAGCCCGGATGGTACCTTCAGGCAGCACCGGAAATTTTTGCCCATGGGCGCCTGTACAGGTTTGCCATCAGTTCTAAGAGAAAACAGCGGTTGGAGAGGTAGTAGAATAGAGATGTGGTAAACTTAAACCCTTAAAAGGATAACGATGAGTACAAATGAAATCGTGGCAGTGGTAAACCTGCTCTGCAATAAACTGGGTGTTACGGTGGAATTCGCTACACCAATGGCACTGGAAGTAGTACGGCAGTATCAGGTCCGCGCCGGCATATTTGCTATCATGGGTGGTGTGTTAGCTAGCACAGGTCTCATCACGATAATTGGTGCTAAGCACACGGATAGCGCCCCTGTCTTTGGAATACTAGGGTTAGCGTTATTAGTTTTTGGCTGCATTTTATTCGGTGCGAACTTGGGAAATTACTATGCGCCGCTGTGTGGGCTGATAGGTAAATAGAAACTATGCTAAATAACCCTACTCAGGAGAGTCTTAATTCGCCCTAGATGGTGGCCTTTCTATTAATGCTTATTTCTTAATTACTTAAGTGCCTTTTTGCTTTGCCGGCCCAGCTGGGAAAGCTGGAAATGGCCCTTGCCTGTACTGATCTGGCGGAGTGGGTAGTTATCTCATAGGCTCCCGTTGCCTGGTAATGGTTTATAAAATCATAGTTGTTGTAGCCTCGCTGGCGAATTTGCAATGGTTTACGCAAATCAACCACCACCTGTTTGCCACTTGACGCAATCATCGGGCAGAGTAGGAAATTTGCGCGGCTCAGTTGTATGCCACTTGCCATCAGTTTTTCAGGGCATTATAATGCCTGTATTAGCCCAACGCATTCCAGGACTTAAGATTCATTTGCCCTGCTCTTCCTTAGTAAATCACAGGTGTAGAATTATTGCTTCCGATGAGCTTTAAATAGTTTCATTTTCTTGTTTACTTTTCCTGTGGCATAGTGTATACTCTTCTTATGATTAAACAATATGCCAACCACATCGGTTTCACGACGTACACATCAAATAATGGGTTTGTTGGACAGGTCCATTGGTTTTACTTCCGCTCCTTGGACAGTGGATATGAACGCCATAATAAATTGGTAATCAAGCACATACAGGATTTCAACACACCTAAGGAAGTAAAGCAACCAAGTTTTAAGGAAGCATTACAAGGTTGTATGGAAGCGCTGGAATACAACATTGAAAAATCATTTCAATCTGTAAAATAAAAGAAGAAGTAGAATCGTTCTATAAAGGAAAATACATTATGGCTGATAAGAAAATTAAAACGCCGCAGAGAATTCGTTTAAAATGCACAGCTGATGATGTTGATGAAAAGGGCAACAAGACTCCGACAAAGACATGTAACCGTGAATTCAGCACACATAGCACCAACAGAACAATGTGCCATGTCTGCAAGCCAAAGTGCAATGAGATTCATTACTTTCATAAGCACAAGCAGCTTGCGCCTGATAATGGCGCGGTTTTGTGGGTAAAGAGTTAATCCAGGGTGCAGCGAGGGGCCGATCACGTCTATATCCGATCTAGCCAAGAAGATCGCCTAGCGTTGAGGCAGGTTGGGAGAGTATTGAATCCGTTTGCCTGTAGAGCAAAATCTTAACCGACATCAGTGGTGAAAATCCATTACCTGCCACCAATTTATTATGCTGACAGTAGCTTAGCTAGCTAAAGCACGGGACTGTGAATTCTGGGACGGCAGTGCAATTCTGCCCTGTTAGACCAAAATACCTGTTTACAAATGACATTAAATAGTGTATAATATTATTATGAAAAAACAAATAAAAATAATTGTATTATCAACATTGATGTCATTGTATCTATCGTTGTCTTGCTTTGCTGACAGGTATATTGATTTTAATTCAATCCCGAAACAAGGCACAATATTAATGTTTGGACACCAGGATGACGATGCAATTTGGATGTGGCCGTGGTGGACCAAGGCAGAAAAGTTTTATCTAAGTATGATGCCCTCAACCCCCAGTTACAATAGGCTTGTCAATGACATCCAGAATTGTTTAAACACCAAAGGATATAAGGTAGATTATGCTGGCAATTGGATTTCTATCTGGCCTGAAATGACAGATGATGAATACCGCAATTGGCCTAGCAACACAAATGTTTATGATTCGCACATCCTTTGTTCTTGGGATGACAATGAAACGGAAACAACAAGACATGAAATAATAAAAGTAATAATAAAGTTGGAACCATATATTGCTGACCAAGCTGTTAAACGAATTGTAACACATAATAATTGGGGTGAGTACGGCCATCAACACCATAGGGTGTTAAATAAGGCAATTCGATATTTGGCTGTAAAATATAAAAAGGATGTTTGGATTCTTGGATGCGATAACGGTCATTTTATGGATATAAAAATTCCACAACAGGTTGAATATACACTTTGTACTTTTGACAAGCAGGATATATTCGGTGGAATTAGAGATATTTATAAATCATATTTTGCTTGGACGTGGTGTGATTCATTTCCTGGAGGAAAACATCCATTTATAAAAATTGTTGAAGGTGGTGTTGACAGGTCATATTTGCTGACTGGTGCAAACATAGATATGTCTTTTGTATTACCTGCTATTAAAGCAAATGGTTCAACGAATAATATAACAATATCAAAAACAGAAAAATTATCTATAGCAATTGAATTACAAAACCATGACTCGTCAATCCCGTACTTAAATGGCGATTGGTGGGTGCTTGTATGTGCCAATGGCAATTGGTTTTATTTGGACGATGTTGGTGGTTGGTCACAGGATGATGCATGGGCACCAGCATTCCAAGGTGTTTTAACTAATTGTGGATTAACGGAAGTATTAAACATTAATGGGCTTGCAACAGGATTTTATACCTTTTATTTTGTGGTTGATTGTTATATGGATAGAGTTTTAAATCAGAACATGATGTCCTTTGATTCAATCAATGTAGAAGTAATATAAATATTGGCTGAAAGCGTTGATGGTCAAGGTATGTTCTAGACATTTCCTACTGATGATGCGTCCTAGGCGGTAATCATCAGTCGAAAAACCATATGGCATTCTGCACGTTCGTGCATTTGCATGAATGAAGCGAAAAAAGTAATCAGAAGGCCACTGAAAAGAAAATAACGGTCAGGTGCAATCCACCCTTTTAGCCAGTTTTTATTCCTGCTATAACACACAATAGGAACACCTGGAGTGTACATCATGATGTGCCTCAGGTGTCTATATTACCAGGTTGGTTATTCGTAATAATGGCACTTCTAGTAATAAAAGTGATTTTCATCAGTACAGGCATTCATGAAAATAATTGAAAATATATGTTTACTTTTTCATAGGACTTGGTAGTATATACCTAGATGAACAAACAGTGTAAACAACCAAGGAGAAGTATCAATGCAGGAAACTGAACAACCCAAGATTGCTATAAAAGCCATGCCAATCAAGGTGACTAAAAGTGATTGTTCCAACGCTTCCGTTGAAACAAGTATTGGTAATAAGCCATTTGTATTCGATGTCGAATACAGAAGCTATTATGACAAAGGTCAAGGGCGTGTTGCTGTCAGTTGCAGCACTTCTGGTTATGAAGCTCTGTCAGGAATTGTTGATATTGATCTGAAAGCTGTAAAATTGGTTGGTTTAAAAGCAATCAGGATTTCCAGGCGCCACGCCAAACAAAAACGTGAAATGGATTCGATCATCGCGTTGAACAAGCAGATTGCAATCCGAAAAACTGCCATCGGTATTTTCAAACAGAAATGTCAGGACAAAGGTTTTCTTCAGGATTATGTTATCAAGGATGGCATTGTGATGTTGGCAAATGGGAAAACCAGGGTATATTTCTGTTCGGCCATGCGTGGTAAGTTTGAAAAGACATTTGACCTGCATATTCGTGGTGGTAATGTCCTCGTTGAAATTATTGGGGAACGTTGCCGTAGGCACTATAAAGCATCGGTAAATACGGCTGTTAATATTATCTATTCGGAATATTCAAGTCTAATGAAAGAAATTCGTCAGAAAGCTGCCAGGACAACCAACACTGAAAAATTCTTGAACGGCTTGAATGACACTGGGTATATTGCTAAAAAAGCGCCACACGCTGAGAATGAAATTAGGATTTACAAGGATGATAAACAACACGAATATTCACCTTCAATGACTATCAATGTAAATTACAGTGAGCTTACGGCCAATGTTACTTTGGCTTTGTCACCTCAGCAAATTATTCAGGTGCTTGAAATACTTGGTATTCCTAAAGCCAATCATTCGATTACAGCGGTAGCGTAAACAAAGGAGAAATGACAGTGGCAAGAACAAATATCAAAGTAAAACTCGTCGGGACGGATGGCAACGCTTTTGCTCTCATGGGTCGGGTAAGTGCTGCACTTCGAAAAGGTGGCAAGGGTGAATTGGTTAAAGACTTTCAAAAAGAAGCAATGTCCGGTGACTATGACAACCTGCTTTGCGTCTGCATGGACTATGTTGAGGTATCATAATATGCAGCTTTATCGAATAACAAGTCAAGCCTTGGCTTCACAGGATGATCCGATGGATCCAGTATTATGTGCACGGCATCTTCAAGCAAGATATTAAAAACATCCAATGTATGCGTCTTTTGAAAAAAATATCCAACGAAAGGAATTTGCGAGGAATGTGTGCAGGAAGCTGCTGAACGTGGCGCATCACAATATTAAAATCTAAGTGATAATGCAATGGCGATGTAGAATAGACACGATGAAAGAAACATATAAAAAGTTCGGTGTTGGTAAACGTTGGTAGTTAGTTAAATCCTAATAAGGAGTTGGTACTATGAGTTCGACTAAAAACGACGGGGCGGTAAAGGCGATTGCGGTTCTGAAGGCGGCTGGTAAGGGCTTGAGTCTCAATGAGATTTCGGCTGCGACTCACTGGCAAGCGGCGAATCTCAAGGCGAAGTTGTACTTCGGTCTTAAGGGTCAGGTCGCTGCTGGTTCGGTGGCGTATGTCAAGGCCAAGGAAAAAGGCAAGCGTATGGTGTTCAAGCTGGTTGATGGCAAGGACTTCATCGCTCCGGTTCGCAAGGTCCGTGCTAAGGCTGCCAAGGTTGAAAAGGCGCCGAAGGTTGCGAAGGTTGCGAAGGTTGTAGAAGATGCTCAGACCCCTGCGTAAGAGCGATGGGATTTGAGGAATGGGTGACTGCCGGGAAATCCCAAACATTACATTAGACCGGCTCCATTTTAAACATAATACATAAACAAATACAGAAACACACAATGGGCTATTATATAAATCCAAAAAAACGGCACGAAAGAAGAATGGTTAGCAAAATATGCTGAACAAATGCCGGTCAGTCAAATACTACATGTGATGGTTGAAACTCCAACACTCGGTATTCCAGTATGTTTGGTTGACAATGGTTTCTTCAAAGCTTTGGCAATTTGCTATAACAAAGTTGAATTACAGAATTTCAATACACCTATAATGATCAAATCTCCAAGCATTCTTGAAATTGTTGGGTTTGTTTTAGATGTAGCGAAAATATTGTTAACATTATAATAGACAACAAAAAGAAAGGAAACGTTAAATGACTGACTTTGTAGGATATCCTAAGATTGCTCGTTACTCACGTGAAGTAATTGTCACTGAGAAAATTGATGGCACCAATGCTTGTATTTTCAACGGTGAAGATGGAGAATTTCTGGTAGGTTCTAGAACACGATGGATCACACCTGAAACTGACAACTTTGGTTTTGCTAAATGGGCATATGAGAATAAATCAGCACTAATGACCCTTGGCAAAGGCCGGCATTTTGGTGAATGGTGGGGTAATGGAATTCAACGTGGATATGGATTGCCTAAAAATGACAAACGATTTTCACTTTTCAACGTGACTCGTTGGTGCCTACATGGGCAAACTCCTGAGCGAATTCCATATCAAGACCCAAAGATCGTAAAATTTCAGGAAATTCTGCCTCCATGCGTCGGTCTTGTGCCAATTCTTTGGAAAGGACTTTTTGATAACCTGCTGGTATTTGAAGTTCTTGAAACTTTGAAGAACAATGGCAGTGCTGCTTCTCCTGGCTTTGGCTGGCCTGAAGGCATCGTGATTTTCCATCTTGCTGGTAACGTTGGATTTAAAAAGACTATAGAAAAAGACGCTGAGCCAAAATCAAAGGTTGTCTGAAAATAGTTTCATTTTCTTGTTTACAATTCTAATAAAATATTGTATACTGGTTCTATATTAAACATCAAGTCAGATAACAACCACAAGGAATACACATGAAACTTTCTAAACGCGATGCAGCACTTAAATCTTTTGATTGTCTGTTTATGGCCAAGGATGATAAGAAACTTGGCATGGCATTAGGTGAAATTGTTGAAACCCTTAAATTAACAAAGTGTGAACAGGCAAGTATATATTTCGGTCTCAAAGTTTTGGTTGAACAGGGAATTATTCTGTATGGCCAAAACAAACGTGGCAAGGAAAAGCTGTATACCATAATCGATGGTAAGGATGCAAGCCATGCTGATTTTACCAATTGTAAGGAAAAGGTGTTGAAAGAAAAAACCACAGCGTCTGACGAATCGGAGGAAGTGGCTCGTGTAAAGAAAGCTCCTCGTGAATATGAAAAATCTGCGATTTTCGATTGGATGAAACGAAATGCGTGTATGTATGTCACTGCCGATACTTTGGCAAATGCGGCAGCTATCAAACATAATTTGTTTATATCAAAATATGATTTAGGAAATGAAACCAAAGAATCATCCATTCCTGAATGGATCATGAAGGCAGCACGGTTATACATGCCTTGGAGTAACAATCATTGACATCATTGTTATGGACGAGCCTAGATGAACCTATGGCATACCTTTAAGCAAACAGGAGAATACCATGTCAATAGAATTACAGGTTGGCTCGATTACATTTGAAAACCATCCGCCATATTGTTTGGATTGTTTACAGCCTGTTGATAATCATTTATCAGGGTGCAAATTGAAAACAACCGAAAAACTTCAGAATAATGTCGATGTTGTCATAGATAAAATATTTAAGAGTGTTGAAGATCAAACAAAACTACTTCGAATGTGGATGGATAAATATCAAACACTTCTTGAGGAAAATTCAGCTCTCTTAAAATGTCTTGAAAAATATGAAAAACTGTAAAAAAGAAAACATCTATTTATCTGGTTCAATTGAATTCTCCTTGGATGCTTTTAGTTGGCGTAATGAACTTGAGCAAGCTCTTGCTGGAAAATATAATGTAATTATTCCAATTGCAAAGGATACAAAAATAAGTAAACATTCTTCAAAATACAAAGAATGGGTATATAAATATTTTGTTAGGCCGGATATTGATGATGTTATAAAATCAAAATATTTCTTTGTTAAAATTGATAAAGCTGTACTTTGTGGGGCTGGCACCATTTCTGAAACAACTGTCGCAGCATATTATAAAAAGAATATTGTTTATTGGATAACCGATGGGCTTAAGGAAAAAGATCTTCCTGGATGGTTGCTTGGGTCATTGTTTAAAGCAACAAAAATAAAATGTTTGGAAGATGCAGTAAGATATTATAATAAGGAATACGTAAAAATATGTGCAAGAACACAACGTCTAAACCAATACCTCAACAGCTAATTATTACACATAAATGCCCGACATGCGGGAATTTTATTCACATGAATGAATTCAAAGATGAGTTGTCAGTCCGAGAATTTCAAATTTCTGGAATGTGCCAAACCTGCCAGGATGGTGTGTTTGATGCCGATGATCGGGTGGAAGATGGGTAAATTAAAAACATATGTTGAAGTTGCAAAGCTTTATAAATTGGATGCAATTCAAACCAAGCGATATATTGCATACATGAAAGCTCGTTGGGCATTGGAAGAAGAGACACAATGTTCTACAGGCTATGCTGGTGAATGGGCAAGGCGCTTTCAAATGGGTGTTGAATATGGATGCTCGGACGAAGATGGCCAGAAAATTTTGGAGCAAATGGAGGAATGATTCTAATGGAAGAAGAAATGGACCAGTCTGTAATTATTGAAATTGGTAGGCTATGGGTTGAAAATTATGGCACCCTGGCTCAATGGCGGAAACAAGCTGTAGATTTGGAAAAATCAATTGAGGATGCTTTCAAAGAAGAACATGACATTAGTGATGTGGATGATTCATATTTTGAAAACGAAAAAATGGATTAATCATAAATATTTACGGGTCCGAAAGGTATCGATTGGTTGGAAAAAGGGGTAAATGCGTGCCGTGGATTTTATGCTTGGCCACGTTAAAAATGCATGAACGCTGCTCGTGAGAGCAATCAAATGCTGAAGACAGCAAACTTCTCGCCGCTTGATTGACGGCAGACGTGAATCCGGTAAGAACTCTTGGTAACCGGTAGTAGCGAAGACACAAAGAGGCTTTTCGAGAAGCGGGTTATCCGCTTTTACCTATTCTCGGCGCTTTCCAGAACAAGTATTCTGGTGCTATGACATTTGAAAGATGACGTATAGAGTTGTTTGTGATCTAAGAAACATGAACAGACGCACGTGGATTTTATTTCATATTCAATACAACACCCGATGTTCAACTCATCGGCGGATCCACCATTTAATAGCGGGGTGTCGAGAAATTAGTATCTCAGGAGGCTTATAACCTCACGCCATTGTGCCATGAGGGTTATGACCCTCACGAGGGTGCAAACCCCTCCCCCGCTCCTTTTACCATAAATAACACTACTATGCAAATCATTAATTCGCTTGCAATTTTCGGGCAGGGGGTATATGAGATTGAGTGTGATCGTTGTCATCAACGATTTTACTTTGATAAAGCAAAGGCTAAAAATATTGAATATGGCCGATTGATGGTATATTGTATTGGTTGTCCAAATCATTCTGCTGCATTTGATGAACTATTCTCCAATTTTGAAACCAAGCAAAAGGAACCTGCACCAAATGAAATCATTAAAACTTAAAGATATTTTATCTGAGGAAGCTCCGACAGGTGGTATGAGTGCGCAATCTGGTGGAGTATTTGGCACGTTTCCAAAGGATTCATATGGTGATACGAACGATGCACGTGTACCTATTGGTTTCGTTTCAACAATCCTTCGGCGAAGATTAGGAAAAAATAAAAAGAAATTATCTGAATCAAAATCACGGTGAAGTTGCAGAAAAACTTTGAAAATTAATTTCTGATGGTAATCCAGGCATCTATTGTATCTCAATGGAATTATCAATAAAAAGGAAGTATATAAAATTTGTAAAAACGTCGGATTAACTGTTAATGATTGTCTTGCTGTTTCGCAAAAAATCCAAGAGCCCTACGCATAGGAGTAAATATGGAACTAAAACAAGTTCGTGAGATGTTGGATGGAAAAGTTCATTATTTAAATAATTTTTTGTTTTGTACGGCCCACGTTTTTACCAGTCATCCTAATACTTGCTTGTTGTAATTTTTCTGGATGATTTCTGTAATGGTTAGACAAAGCAGATTATAGCTCATAGCTATTTATGCATATTTGTTAAACAAACATATTATTCCAGTATAATAAAGAAAATGGAGGATTGTATATGAAAGTATTGTTGATCAAAAGTAATAGCGTTAAACCTGGTTCCACGTTTAAAGATTCTTATGTTACCGAATCAGGAAATTATTCAAAGAACATAGATGACGCAAAAGTCTACAAAACTCAGCGGGATGCTACTGCTGAATTAAATCCGGCTTATGCTGACACGATTGTTCAGGCCGAAATGACATTGAAGGAAATCATTAATGGCTAAACGAACTATCATTATTAAACGTGCAGCTAAACTAAAGAAATCCAAACGAGTTAAATTATCGGTGATTCCGTTGGTTAAATCCAGTCAAATTGCGAATGCTGCAATTGTTGTCGGCGCAATTATTAGTGGATTTGTAATGTTAGTTTGTTTAAATTGTATTTTATGATTACAATTTAAATAACTTCTTATACAATTCTGCCAACGTTATTCCTTCAACGTAAATATCACCAAACAGTTTGGCATTGCCTCCATCAACCCAGTTTTGATAGGCCTGTTTCCATCCAATATCTTTCTTTAATTGTTTGCTTTCAATCATTTTATATTTCTCCACTAATTTATGTTGGAGGAATAATCTATCGGATGATTGCATGTGAAGCAGTAATTCTGTTAATGGACAATATTGGATGTTTGCACATTCGCAATCTTCGCGCATTTCTGTAATTACTTTTAAGCTAACCATAAAACCTCACAATGAAGTAGAATATATTCATGAGTATTTATGTTACTGGTGATATACATGGTCACGTAGATTACGCTAAGCTCAGATTAAAGTTTACTGATGATATATTAACTAAAGATGATTATGTAATTGTTCTTGGTGATTTTGGTGTGTTGTGGAATAATACTTCTACACCAGATGAACAGCGTTTAATTAAAATTTTAAATCAATTGCCATTTACACTTCTTTTTCTTGATGGCAACCATGAGAATTTTACACGTTTAAATAAACTTCAAAGTGGTGAAAAATTCGGCGGCAACGTTGGCAAACTTGCAAATTCAATTTATCATCTTAAGCGTGGAGAAGTTTACACTATTTGTGGCAAACAAATTCTAACCATTGGTGGTGCATTAAGTATTGATAAACGTGATAGAATTGAGGGATTATCATGGTGGCGGGAGGAAGAATTGTCCTTTGCTGAACAGGAGCATACATTAAAGAATATTGAAAAACATCAGAACACTGTTGATATTATATTGGCCCACACATTACCAAATACTGTTTCAAGAACATTGGGATATAATTTTTGTGAGAGACCTTGTTCTGTTGCTAAATTTCTCGATTATATTGTTCAGATAACACAATTCAAAAAATACTATTGTGGACATTTCCATATAAACAAACAAATAAGTAAATACACTATTGTTGATACAAATTTTATTAGGATTGCATAAATCATCTCATTTTATTTTTATTTTTCCTTCTTTGTTTTCCTTCTTTGTTCCCAATATAATGTGGCTTTTTTGCTTTGAAGTTTTCGAGTTTTTTTCAGATCGTCGTTTTCCAGTTTGTGCAACAACTTGTTTTTTGTGATATTCAGGATTTTTCCATAAGTTTGTGGTATTTTTCCGATGTTTTTCTTTAACTTCTTTCCTATTTTGTGCTAATGTTTTGATTTCAATAACGTCGGGTGAATCTTTTAAACCTATATGTGCAACACTCATATTATATTTTGTTTCATCTGTAACATTCGGTTTATTTAATGCTGATTGTACCATTTTGTGTTTTGTTTCAGGTGTGTTTAAGATTTCCTTGAGTTTTCGACATTGCTCTTTTGTAAATTTATATCCGATACAACCTTCACCTCCCTCGGTTAAATTATATCCTAATTCTCTGTTTATAAATGAACAATAGAAAAATATCCAATATCGTTCTCTATCTTTCCAATTGCCAATGCTTATATCATCCAACTCAGGATGGCCAACATCAAAAATAAACTCTTCGAGTATCTCTTTCTTAAAGTGCTTTTTGCCATATTTCTTAAATGCTTTTTTAAGTAGTTTACCTGAACCTAAATACTTTGGATCATTATAGTAATCAAAGCCCACATAGTATTTGAAGTTAATGAGATTGGTTGTAAAATAAATAACGGCCATGTTCTGCCTCTTTCATAAATATTGTTGTGGGCTGGACAGCCATCTGCCTCTTGGTTTCCAATTAGCTCATACTGATTGGATTACAGCTCATACTCTATTTATGGTATAATAATACATTTGAAAGGATTTTAATGGAAAAGTTATATGGTGGGATATATCGTGGTGAAGTTGTAGACAATACTGATTCCTTTGGAAGGTGCCGAGTATTTGTACGAGGTGTATATCCAGAGGAATTTAGAACAAATCCAATGAATTTACCGTTAGCTGAAGTAGCAGAACCACTATTTTCATCAAATAGGAGATTTATTACATCCGGAAGTAATGACTCTGAAATTGAAAGAATTTTTAATTTGCCGGCAGGACATTGTAGCTGGTTGGATGTTGGTGCATTTTGTTGGGTAATGTTTGAAGGGGCCAATCATTTACATCCAATTATTATCGCAAATATTCCAGCAAGTACTTCATGGACTGCATTGGATCCAGGACAAACTGTTATCAATACAAATGGTATAAACATTCTTATTGATGAAACTGCAATTCATAAGGTTGATCCAAAACGTATTGCTGAAGTAACAACATTACTTCTTACCGGGCAGGAAGGACAATCAAACCAAAGTGTACCTATTTCTGTACCAATTGCCCCAGTGATTGATATGAGTGCAGCAACATTGGTATCTAATATGCCAAATACAACTGTTGATGACAAAGCTACAATAGCTGCAGTATCAGGAACATATGAAGCTGCAATGAATGCAATTCCGGGTGGTTCTGCAGGTATTGGAAAAATTATTGGAAGTATTGTTGCAAACATTTCTCAAGTTGTAACAAAAGCTACGAAAAATGTTAAAGGTCTTGCTGTGGCAGTTGACGTGAATAGTAAAATTGCAAATGCACAAACAGTATTGGCAACAATTCAAAATCCAACTGGAGCTGTATATAAATTGGGTGCTAAAATGTTACCAGTTGTATCAAATCTTGCAAACACAACAAGGGATGATTTACTTCAAACATTGTTACCACCTTCAGCCAATCCATCTGAAGCGGAAATAAAACGGAATGCTCTATTAAAATCTGCAACAAAACCGGAATTAGTGAAAGCATTAGATGGAATTATTAAAAGCAATCCAACAAATAATTGTATGTATTATCTTCAAAATAAATTAAATTGTGGTAAACTTGGATTTATTGATCAGAAAATATTTTCACTTGCAATGCAAACACTCCAAATTATTTCAACTTTGGTTCCAGCTGTCACTATGGCAATATCAACGGCATTAAAACAAATTCTTGGGAAAATTGTTGGATCTAATATTCAGGTTGTATATGATGCTGATGGCCGGCCAACGTTAAGAGTTGTTTGGGGTGGTGATATGGAATTTATAATTAATGGCGATATAACAACAATTCACAATGGTACAACAACAACACTAGAAACCGGGTCAAATTATACGATTGCTGGGCCGGGAACAATTACTCAAGTGCCATTCCCATTGCCATTAACAACAATTGTTAAATTGGCTACAGGTGGGACACCGGCAATCCCAAATGTATCAGTGTTGGCACCTCCAGGAACACCACAAGGAATTCCAACTAATGGTACAACAATTCCACCAGCTGCGGCGCCGCCTATTCCGCCACCAACACCACCACCACCAACTCCTGAGCCGAATCCAATGCCAATTCCTCCAATACCAACTGGAGCTGGAATATTGGATATAATAGTACAACCTTCAATTGGGGAATGGCAATTAACAGCTCCGGATGCAATTACGTATTCTGGTTCCGGTAATTTGCTTGATCAACATGTAGCAGTTGGGGTATATACTATTGTATATGTTGCTTTAACTGGATATACTGGTACACCTACAACACAAACACAAAGTGTTATTGCTGGGGTCAAAACAACCTTCACTGGAACATATACCGGCGCAATAACACCAGGAATACTTTCTTTCGGCAGTTTGGTATGGGAAGAAAGTGATAACACTTGGAAATTAACAGGGCTGACCAGAACCAAGTTTGGAATATTTATTGGGACTCGGGATAACACCACAAAAGGTAATACTAGGTTATATTTAAATGGAAATAGGATTTATAACGGGTTTGGCGAAACTCTTTTGCAAGGTGTTGTGTATGGTGATGGTGTATACTTTCCTGAAGAAAATGGTAATTTGCTGTATTATAATTCACAAACAAATACGATTCAAAAAAGTATTCAACTCGGATTTTCAGCATGTTGTGTAATATATCAGGGGATTCCATATGTTATTAATACACATCAAAATGGGGATCACCAAGATGTTATAAATTGTTTAACTGGAAATATTGCTTTCACACTTAATAGAGCAGGAATTTCGACACAAGCAACTGAATTTGATGGAAAATTGTGGGCTGCGTGTGTTGATGGAAATGACGATGGTGTTGTTTGTAGTGATGGCACACGTATTGATGCTAATGTGTGTTTATGTGTTATTCCTTTTTATGGCCAATTGATATATTCAAGTGAAAATAAAGTAATATCAAAAACAGCTGGTGTCATTGGAACTATTGATGGTACAATTATGCATATGCATGTTGCATATGATTTGTTGTGGATAGCTTGTACTGAACCAGATTCATTGTGGACAATTAATACATCAGGTGTTCTTACACAAATATTACCAAAATTTACAACTGGTAATTCTTCGAGAAGTGGCAGTCTATTTAAAACACGTGTTACCGATGGTTTTTTTGGTAGAAGTTATAATGGCGGCCGGGCACAGGTATATCAAATTAATGGATTGACATAATATGAATACAGAACTTCAGGATAAAGATTTTTTTAATATTGATGAATGGTTTGGAATGTTGTTGGTGTGTTTTTGTTTTTTAGGTTTGATTTTAGTGTTTTCGATTGTTGGGTTAATATTGTTTGCAGTTGTAAAACTTTTTATTCTGAGGTAACAATGAAATTAATTAATGTATTACTTGAACAGGAAAATACAACAGAATCGGTAAAAACAACACTTGGTTCAATGGCACTTGCTGCTTTAAGCAGCCTTGGGACGGTAAATGCTGCCGTGACAAATGAAACTCTTCCGGGTGATGTCATTACAGTTGTTGATCAACAAAAACATTTAAAGTATGCGAACAATCCTGGTAATATTCGATACAATTCAGCAAACAAGTGGCTTGGGCAGGTTAAACCAAATTCTGGCTTCGCGCAGTTCTCAGATGTTAAATATGGTATTCGAGCTCTGATAAAATTGTTGAAGAAATATGAGCAATCATATAAGCTAATACGATCACAAACATTATTACAAAGTACGCCCCAAAAAATGAAAATAAAACGGAGGATTATATTAAATTTGTTTCTGATACAATTGGCTTGGGACCAACTGAACAATTGAATCTTTTTTCTACAGGTAAACCGGATTATGATGGAATTATCAGAATAGTAAATGCAATTACACAATTTGAAACCGGAACAATATATCCAAAGGCAGTTATAACAAACGCAATATCATTGTTGTAATTTTTTATATGGTCCTCGTTTTTTTCCAATTTTTATTTTTGTTTCTTTCTTATGTTGTTTATTAAACATTCCATTTTTTCACCAAGATGACATTCTTTCATCGTTTGGCAAAATTTCTCGCTCATTTTTGGTAATTTTTGTTTTTATTCCATGGTGCTGTTCCAGGTGATATTCCATCTCCGCCAATAGTTCCATTTGTTAGCTCCCACCCCTCTGCTCTACCATACGCAATCCACGCTTGTTCAAATTTCTGCCAATCGTGGCCATATGTATTATCACATTCTCCAATATATGTTATAACAATATCAAAACCCTCCTGAATAACTTTTCGTATCCAGTTGCTTTTATATGAATTACAACAAAACACAATTTTACCTAATCTATCAATTTTTGTGGAGTTGGATCCGGATATATGACAACGAACGTATTTTTCAAATGAATCACGTATTGTTTTACCAATGTATCTTGGGTGAGTAGAATCATTTGAGCTTGTTAAAATATAGAACTTGGTTTTCATTGTGGTATTCCTATCATAAATAGTAATATTAAAACAATATTTAACCCAATTAGATTCCACTTCATTCTTATTTACGACAATTAGAATATGACTATATTTAATAAAATAAAGTATTGGAGAGGTAATCCTAATATACCATCTGCACAAACAAAGGAACGAGTTTCCAAAGAAGTATATAATTTTCGCGTTGAAGAAATAAAGAAATGTAAAAAGGATGTGTGTTATTTTGCTGAAAAATATTATTATCTGATTCATCCAGATACTGGTAAACATATTATAACATTATATGATAAACAACGTGAGTTGTTACGATTACTAACAAAAGAAAATCGTGTTGTCATTCTTGCTGCCAGGCAATCTGGAAAAACTGTTTCTTATGCTATTTTCTGTTTATGGTTAGTTTTGTTCTTTCAGGACAAAAAAATTCTTATTGTTGCTAATAAACAGAAAACTTCTCTTGAAATTTTACAACGTATAAGATTTGCATATGAATTGTTACCTTCCTGGATTAAGCCTGGTGTGTTAATTTATAATCGCGGATCTATTGAATTTACAAATAATTGTAGTATTGAAGGTGAAGCAACATCTTCCAATGCTGCTAGAAGTAAATCTGCTTCTGTTCTAATTGTCGATGAAGCGGCGCGGATTGCGCCAAATATTCTTGAAGAATTTTGGATGTCAACATATCCAATTATTTCCTCTGGCAAAAATACAAAAGTAATTATGGTGTCAACGCCAAATGGTGTCTCAGGATTATATTATGACACATACTCTACGGCAAAAAATGTTGGTGAGAAGATGCTTCCTGGGGATTGGGTAAGATTTAGAATCGACTGGTGGGACGTTCCCAACAGGGATAAAGATTGGAAGCGACAAACATTACAATCAATATCCGAGGAAGAATTTGCGCAGGAATTTGGCAATTCATTTTTAAGTTCTTCAACACCGACA
>Ga0247841_10006298_pt1 | contig 18460 bp, 19 predicted proteins | sample LaCruzMarch2015__2_FD_192410 | JGI IMG/M metagenome (GOLD analysis project Ga0247841, IMG submission 192410) | Freshwater microbial communities from meromictic Lake La Cruz, Castile-La Mancha, Spain - LaCruzMarch2015_18m | ecosystem: Environmental > Aquatic > Freshwater > Lake | place: Spain... | reverse complement strand
AGACAAACAAATGAGTCTCATAAAGGGGAGCGTTAGAAATCACTAAAGCGTCTTTCACCATTGCACTCTCAATGGAAAAAGTTAGACCATCGTAGGTGTAATCCCTACTATTGACTTTACATTTTTTCTTGTTTTATGCTCTGTAAAATGGGCGTTTCAAATGAGAAAAGGTGTAGTAAAAGTGGATTTATACATTATTCGCCGACCCAAATTTATTATCGATAATTTGCTGTATTGTGGAAATCTCAATCTTGTCCTTCAAATTATCTATAATCTCATTGTCTAATGGTTCCCGATTGTTCAGATTTTTGAATATTGTAATGAAATCATCTACGATTTTATTGTTTTGTTCAATCCCCTTTTTAATCTTGTTTTCTTTCGACAATTTCAATTGTATTATCGAGTGTTCGGTTCTAGTTTTATTTTCATCGTTGTACCATTGATTTCTACATTCGTCTGTGGGTATCAAAATATCACATATCTCCGGTTTGACTATTTTGATGAATGAATCTGTTGTATTAAATTTTGTTTTGAACTCGATTATAATTTTTTCCGGGATAGATGGGCTTGTTTCCATCATTCTGTCAAACTCTTCTTTGTTCATTTTTAACATGTGCTTGGCTTGTATTCTCTCTCTCGGGTGTTTCGCCAACTCAATTTTGATGTTACGATAAAATTTATCCCATGAGATACTGCTGACGCGATGAGCTTCATTTAATTGGGTTATTTTCAAGAATTGTTGGATTGTTGTGACTATACCTGCTAAAATATTCAACGAACCAACCATCATCACATAGTATGGTTGAAATTTGATTGGAACGCGTTCTTGCGCAAAATTTGCGGTTCCGGTGAGTGTTGACAAAATAATGACAGGTATAGTATACCATGTGTTCAAATACGAAAACATCGCGTGCGATTTGGAGTGTAACCAACGATAACACATTGCTTTATCGGCCCATTCCACTAATATTTGTTCATGTTCTGGTGTCCATTCAATATTATTCGGGACTATTTGAGGTTCTTCTATCAACTCAACTTCCTTCTCTTGAGACATATACAGTCACGTGAGAAAATTCCTTTTCTCTTGCTTCGCTGAAACTTCTCACGAAGTAATGAAGACTTCGTGAAAAAAGGGCCCAAAATTTTGGGCTCTTTGCTTCGCTAAACGCTTTTCCAACGGTGGATTTTTTATATATAAATAATTTATGGATACTAGAATTGGAGATTTAAAAAATGATTTCAATAACATCATGGTTATACGCACAAGCGTCAGGAGTGTTTTCGAGTCGTTGGAACAACGGATTGGAAAGTTGAAAAGTTTATACGCTGACTTCATCAAGCATAATGAAAATGCGTTATTTGTCTTTGGTCTGGATTCATTCCGGTTTCAAAGTAGGTTAATAGATTTGGAATATGAAGACATGAAACGGTTGTTTTTGGCAATCAATAACCGGATGTATTGCGAGTATTTCAAATTGTATAAAATTGTGTGTGCGTATGTAACAGATATTATAACAGACAAAAAGGTACTGGAGATTATTAAAATTAATAATTTTCCGGCTTATAAGGATTTAGAGCCATTCAAAGAGTATAATATTGAGACTGTTCAAGAATTACACGAAAATATTTTGCTGTTGATATGCTCTATATTGAATAATATAGAATTGAAAGAGAACGATCTTTTGAACTATCAGGGTAAACGCAAAATCGGGTTGAATATCGACAACTTTGTTGCGTCGTTTAACTTTGATATTATCATGATACGAGAGAAAGTGTCGTTGTTCCTCACGTATATCGAGTTTTTCCACAAATTACACACCAAGTATTTGAAGCGGTTTAGTCACAAAATACAGCTAATGTACACTCATGTAAACAATGATATTCGGTTTGATGATTACACCGAAATGAACCGTAAGGGTGGCGAGTCTTTAGAGAGCCTCAGTCAATCGGAGGATTCAAGTGATGTTGAGTCGGCCAGAATGAATACGCCGTGTAATTCGGTTTGTAGCGATATGGTCGGAGATGTAGATATTAGAAGGAATAGTTTCCTGGGTTTTGTAGTAAAAACAATATAGACTTTGACGTCGATTGTATACAACATAATGATGTTTTTGATGTGATAGAGACTAAATGTGAAACTATTTTGAATAACGAGAAAGGACTAGAAGAGAACAAAAGACTGGAAGAGGTACAAATACTGGAAGAGACTAAACGGGTTGAAGAGACAAAAAGACTGGAAGAGGCCCAACGCATTGAAGATTCTACACGATTGGAAGAAGAGACAAAAAGACTCGAAGAGACTAAACGGGTTGAAGAGGCCCAACGCATTGAAGATGCTACACGATTGGAAGAAGAGACCAGACAACTAGAAGAGACCAAAATACAGGAAGAGACCAATGTCATTGAAGAACAAAAACATTTACACGTCGAAGAGGCAAAAGAATCGACAACTAATCAACAACCAGATGATATTTCACAAGATACATAGATTTGACAAGCTTTAAGTTGTCGTTTGATATGTATATAAAATTGAAATAAAGATATATTGTTATTAAATATAACATAAAGACAAATGGAGAGGCGTTTGAACAAACGGGCTGAGGGCTATGTTACAACTTTTAAGGATGATATCAGGGAAAGGGCCGTCCAGCTAGGGTTAGGAACAGATACACAAACGAATACGCTGTTACAATATATTTATGACTATAACCGTCTATCTTTTGGCAAGGACGACTTTCAAAAGCGAAAGAGGGTGAAGAACTTTGTCCCAATGTTTGATAGGTGTTGCGCGAAGCGAGCAAACAATGAACAGTGCACGAGAAGAAGGAAGGACGGTTGCGAATATTGCGGTACCCACATAAAAGGGACTCCTCATGGAATTGTTGATATTCAAAACGATAGTAAGGCAAACACCAAAAGCATAGAGGTTTGGACCGAGGATATCCAAGGGATTATGTATTACGTTGATAACCGTAACAATGTTTACCAGGCGGAGGATATAATGCTAAACAAGGTTAACCCTAAGATAATCGCAAAGTATATGAAGATTGGAGATGTGTACCATATCCCAGAATTCAACGTGTAGTTGTTTCAGTAAAATAAAAATGTTATTTTTTACTATGGACGAACATAGTAAAAAAATATTAATCCTTGTTGGTATTATTGAGTCATCGTTCAATGATTTACAAGACGTATTGATCCCGAGAGAACAGTTGCTGTCGGTTGAAAGGTATAATAATATAAAGGAGCTAATACCTGAACTTAAGACCGTTTTTAGTTCATCTTGTATGACCAGTCTACAAAAAACCGCGGGAAAGGATCAGCGGTGGCCGCTTATAAATTTAGTTCGCCAGATATTACACGTATATAAGTTTCGTATGGTACCAATTCGAAAAAGCGACGGTTATACACTTGACGGAGTCAAAAAATACAAACGGTTTTTTCAAATTAAATATATTGGATGAATTCAAGTAATTTGTTAGTCCAATCTCTGCAGTACTGTAAGCCCATTGTTGTTTGTGAACTTTTCCTTTAACATCCAGTTTTTGTTGGCGGCTAAAAACTCGTCCACCGCTCTTCCAAGACCGCAGTTAATTTCATCAATTGGTATGCCAGTGTCATACGATTGAACAGTTGCGTTCCAACCAATACGGATTGTTTCGCCATAGATTTCGTCGACGGTTGTGTCATGGAGTATGATATATTTATTTGTTATTTTGCTAAATTTAGCTAACTCTCGTTTGAGCTGTCCGTATACATGCCAGGTATCAATGAATGTTAAATCAAAGTTGCGGTGAATGTCTAGATCAAGGTCATTAACCCACTGGTAGTTTACTTCCACTTGACCATTTTTTGTTGCGTTAATTAATCCGGCAATGTTGCATTCGGTTAGGTCATTTAAAAACAAATGTTTGTCATGTTTGTTGTTTTTTAACAAGCCGTTGAGTAGAGCCCAAGAAGAAATACATCCTCGTACGCCTAACTCAAGAATACTCCCACATTCTGTGGCATACTTGTATAACGTTGGTAAATGTTCATTGATGTCACTTGGGGTGTCACATAGAATATTATATGCCCTATCAATAAATTCCTCTTCTTCGGTTATATAATATTTTTTTGATTCCATTCGTATTAATATATTATAGTTTTTACTTTATATACCTATTCTTGTTATAATAAGAGGGAGAAGATTATAGTTTGTTAGAAAGAATATCTGTTGCTAAAGACGAAGACCAAACCACTCGCCTCGCAAGTATTGTGGAGGAAGGTAGAGGATGCACCGAAAAAAGTAATAGGGGGCTTCGAGGAAACGCAATAACATAAATAACAGAGAATACGCAAGGGTGTATTTTGATCGAAGTAAACGTTGTTCTAAACAAATGGAATTTCGGTAAAAGGGTAAATATAATCATTAAATAATTGTTTTACAAAAAGAAGGATATTTGATCTTGAATACCACACTCTTGAATATGTTTATACCATGTTGTATTTATTTCGATTGTTTTTTCATGTTTCATATTTTTTATCAAAAAACCACAAGCACAATGCTGTTGTGTAGTTTCACTTAAACCTGAGTTAACTTGATTTGTTATGTAACTTTTATATTTTTCACTTTCTATTCTATATCTTTCGTGTGACATACTTGAGACGTATTCATTCCAAACATTACTACTAATAAACCAGTGTTCTCTCAATAATAAGGCATAATTTTGTTCTATAAAATATGTAGTAATATAGCTTTCAACGAATGTTTCACTTACTTTACATAGTTTACTATCTAAAAAGCACAGATAATCATATTCTTTTAATTCAGGGTATTCGTGAGGCATTACTTTTATATGTTTTCCGATCATATTAGATTGTATTACATCATCTGTGGTTGGTTTATCGTCATAAACACCAATCCAATTAGTGTCTTTCAATTTTTCAAACATAGCGCTATTGTTTGTGTAATAATAACATTTGTATTTTGATGATGGTAATTCTGGAACGCAAAATGCCTTATTGTTATCGCTTCCATAAAAATACGTATAAAATGCTAAATTTAGGTCTTTCGTTTTATACAGAAAAAATATGTGTTCGATACCATAACCTGTTTGAGTATTAAGTGTTGTTAATTCGTATTTTATATTGTAGGTTTCAAATAATGTAATTAATTCATTTTTATTAAAAGACAAGTCTGGAACATCAACGCCATGGTTGAAATTATGTGCGATTTCTGTTGTTTCGTTACTAAATGGTGTAAATAAAACTAAACACATTTTTTTGGTGAATGATTTACAAGCATTTTCTAAATTTGTTTCCATTCATAATTGTGTTCTAATACATGTCTCATAAATATGCCATCAACATTAGAATAATAACTCGTTAAATCGGTTTTAATATCAGCGAATGGAGTTTTACTGCCGTCAAGTCCTATATATTTATTCAAATTTTCATTCAAAAAAAATCGTTTGAACCCACCAGTACCACAACCCCAATCTTCGATCTTATCACAAGTTTGTAAAAATTTGTAACCTAACTCATATGTTATTGTGTCTCCGTACCTAAAGCTGCCTAAATCATTATGATGTAAATCTTTATACCATTCATTCCATTTATCTGTCATATATACGCTATATTATAATATTATGTTATATTAACGCGTCCAAATTATTGAATTGAACACTTGGGCGTTTTCAATGCCACGAATTATGAGTAATAAATATACTTTTGTTGTAAAAAACATAACTATATTCATATAATAATCATAAATGTGAATGGCGAAAGAATCAACGAACATATTCAATCGTCTCCAAATTTATATTTTGGGCGGAGAAGGAAGGTTTACGGAAACCTGGGTTTCCGTGAAGAATAAAAAAGAAGTAAGTGTGAGAATAAGTGATAAAGTAAAAAAAAATGAGATGTAAGAAGGGGGTATAATGAAAGTAAAAAAGAAATGTCAAAGTCGATGAAGATAACGCGTGCGGAGATGTGTGAGTGTGGTAAGTCAGTGGGTTTTGACGGTACGAAAGTGTATGATTGGTTGGAGAAAAACAGTGTGGTAGTAGGTCGTGGTCGTCCGTCGAAGTCGAAAGTGGTAGAGCAGGATTCAGAGTCGGAGGATCTGTTTGCGTCACTGGTGAAATCATCCACTTTTGAAAAAGTGGAGCAAAACCACGGGGGTGGTGTCCCCGTAAACCCCCCCACAGAGGATTTGGTTCAAAAGGTTAGGGATGATGAGACCTTAGAGAAGGCCGCGATTAAGGAGGCCAAGGCGGCGGAGAAGGAGGCGAAGGCGGTGGAGAAGGCTGCGAAGGCGGTGGAGAAGGCAGCGAAGCTTGCCGAGAAGGAGGCCAAGAAGCAGGAGGTCGAAGATGCGAAGGCGACGAAGCTAGCCGAGAAGGAGGCCAAGGAGCAGGAGAAAGCCGCGAAGCTAGCCGAGAAGGAGGCCAAGAAGCAGGAGATCGAAGATGCGAAGGCCGCGAAGCTAGCCGAGAAGGAGGCCAATGAGCAGGAGAAGACCGCGAAGCTAGCCGAGAAGACCGCGAAGCTAGCCGAGAAGACCGCGAAGCTAGCCGAGAAGGCATCCAAGGAGCAGGAGAAGATCTTAGAGAAGGCATCCAAGGAGCAGGAGAAGGCGACGAAGCTAGCGGAGAAGGAGGCCAAGTCTCTTTTGAAAAAAGAGAACAAAACTTTGAAGGAGCCTAAGGCAGCCAAGGAGCCTAAGAAGAAGGAACAGCCAAAGGCGATTGAAGAGGCCGCGGATTTGGACCAACACGGGGGCAGTGCGCCCGTAGAGGAAGAAGATAGTGTGATCGAGATGGTGTACGAGGGAAAGAAATATTTGAAGTCGGTGATAAGCGGAGTGGTGTATGATATGGACGAGAACGAGATAGGTGCGTGGAAGAATGACAAGATAGTATTGAATGACTCCTCGGGAAGTGAGGAGGAGGAAGAGGAGTATATCCACTTTTAGAAATCCACTTTTAGAAAAAGTGGAGCAAAATCCGTGGTGGGGGGGAAACATAGATTTGGACCAACCTTTTGAAAAGGTTTGATAATAACATAGTAAATAACCCAAATTTTTTATTCGCTTTTCCCCACGAAGTTTAAGCTAAGCAAGGAAAAGCGAGCAAAATTTTGTTCCCTTTTTTTCACGAAGTAATGAAAAGGGAGGTATTCAAAAAGTCAGTCATTTGTGTGGATTGTGACCGGTTTATGTGTTCCGTTATTTCTCTTGTCCATGGTCCAAAGGTTATGCCTTGTCGATGGTGATCTCCTTGGTTATCTTTTTTATAATTTTTGTATGACTATCGTATATATTGATGTTGCCCTTACCTCCAAGGGCTTCTATCCGGAGCAACGCAAAATGGTCTCCGTGCTTGGAGTCCCAGTTCATACAATCAGGGTGTAATTCTTTGAAGATATCCGCAGCATTGTAGTTTTTAACGGCGACGTGTTTGATTGCTTTCCTCATAAGTTTATTGTCATCACCCTCCTTTTCCCAAACATCTTGATATTTCACGTATACAGTTTCTCTCTTCAAGTCGGTACAGTGAACAGGTCGCATATGAACATCGAGGGCCTTCAAGTGCTTGATAATAATGTTAGAAATACCATTGACGTATCCAAGCTTGCGAACCGATTCAGCATCATCCAAATCCAGCTTGATAGTGTCAACAAACTCCATAATATTCATAGCATCTTTACACTGCTCATTCAAAAACACTTGTAGATTGAATGTTTTGTTGTTAGAATTGATAATATTCGAGTTATTCATGATCCCATTTTTACAAACTTCTTGGAATGATTCCATAATTTTGTTATTCTGTTCAACCATAAGGGCCTTGAATTCATCATTTTGTTTCAAGAGTTGCATGATCATGTTCATATCAAGAGTGCTTGTGTCTATTTGGTTATCTTCTGTGATTTCAGTTTTACATGTTTTTTTGTGCTTACATAATCCAGACTGATACTTGTATGAATTACCGCATGTCCCGCAAATATATACGTTTGAGACTTTTTGAGACTTTTCGTTATCATTTTTACTCTCCAAGTGCTTACGGGTTGCTAAATGTTTATTATAATCACTATTTCTAAATGATTTATAGTCACAGATTTCACAATAAAAATATTGTTGAGAGTTTTGAGAGTTTTCGTTATCCATTCCTTATTATTGTATAATATAAAAAAAGTACTAAACCGTTCGAATAAAAAATAAAAAAAAAGTTATGCTAACAAACAAAACAATCAAAAATCCAAAATAAGACCATAATGGTCTAAACGTGTTTTCTTAGTTATTTTAGTCAAGACCTTTTTGGGAAATCAGAAAAAGGACATTTATAAATGTCCAAAATCGGTTTTCCCGAAAAGGTCTTGGAAAAAAGAAAAATGTGTGGTTTTAAAATATAAATTCTCAAAAGGACTTAAAGAAAACTCGCGTTAAGCCTGATTATAATTGGCTTGATTATAGGGGGTGTAAAACATGGGTCATTTGTGTGGATTGTGACCGGTTTCTGTGCTCCGTTATTTCTCTCATCTATTCAAATCTTAAATGGGGGAACCAAAGTTCAAAGGCGCGTTTAGAACCCATCCTATTACGTATATAGCCCACACTTGTTTGAAGGGGTTGTGGGTTACATGGTGAACCCTCGTTTTTCTAAAAGTTATTTACATCCTTGAAGATTTAAAATGGCACGATTTTTGAGTGTTTTTTCATTTTTTCAATATCCCCGAAATACTATAAAAAATTTCTTCGCTTGATAAAAACTCATATTTACGAGAAGCATAAAAGAGTATATTATAATTTACAATCACAATATAATTATTACACCCTTGAAGATTTAAAATGGCACGATTTTTGAGTGTTTTTTCATTTTTTCAATATCCCCAAAATACGAGAAAAAATTGTTTCGCTTGATAAAAACTCATATTTACGAGAAGCATATAATTCATCACATTTGCTATTATTTTCTTTCCATTTATTCAAATCAACAAATCTAAATAATTTATCTTGAATTTCGTCAGGATTTTTCAACCATTCATCAAAGAAATATTCTTTCCTTGTATTCAGTTTATCAATTTGTCTAAAAAATCGTTGTTTCAGTGTGTTCTCAGTAGACGATATATAATAATTATATTTGCTATAAAGATTATAATATATATCACTATATTCCATCAAACCTAAACACAATTCCGCATCTAACCCAACAAATATAACAGGTTTATCACTATGGTTTCTAATGTATTTGTCAATGTATTTTTGATATGATTGTGGTTGTGGTTGTGATAAAAAATCTCCGTGTAAATCATCTAAATCACAAACATGTATTTTATCAGGATATTCTTCCAATAATTTATTACCGATTGTAGATTTTCCAGAACCTTGTGTTCCAGCAATATGAATTATTATATTTTTACCACCCCCCATTTTTCTTGTTTTATTTTTTTTATTTTTAAAATATCGTTTTGTCATATTATTATAGAAATATATAATAATATGACAAAAACAATAGTGCACATTAGTGGTGCGTCTGGCTCTGGAAAAACCTTTTTAGGAAATCGATTAAAAGAACAATATAGAAACAAAATCATAGTTCAAGACTTAGATGATTTACGCGACAAATTTATAAAAAATTTTTATGGCACTAAAAAATGGACTTATATTAATGAACAAGAATATCAAAACTATATTAATGCTTTTATTGATAAACAAAATAAACCGATTGTTTTTGTTGGATTAAATGATAACAATGTGTATGGAAAAAATAAAAGAGTATATTATAATTTACAATCACAATATAATTATTATATTGAAATTGATGATATGATAATCGTACAACAAAAATGTTTAAGATTATTAGATGATATACAAAATGACAAAATGGCTATGAAAGATTTGATTCAAAACAATGAATTATTCGTTAAAATGTTTTCACAAGCAATTAAAAGAGAATGTAGTGCTAAGGAAACCATTAAAATGAATAATAAATGGAAAAAGGAATATGAAAAACAAGGTTATAAATTTATGTCAAGAGAAAATATTTTCAAACATGTAAACAAGGTACTATCCAAAATTGTATAATTATGAAATGGTGTGAAATAATTTTGGGTCTATATCGCAATTAATGCTATGCTTTTCTATACTTTTGTCTATACAATTACTTAGTTTTTGTATATATTCTTTGAATCCACTAAAATACATTTTCTTGATTTTTTTGTGTTCTATCATTAATTCGGTTCTCTCCATTCCTATCTTGGTGCTATCTATTTGATGGGTTAAAGTCGTAATAGCCTCTTCCAGCATTGGAATCTGGTTGTTTAAATATAATTCCCATTCAGTTTTTTGTGTTATTTTGTTTTCATATTTATTCTTTTCTTGTTCCAATGTTATTTCCAAAAGTATAATATTTTTATCCATCGTCTTAATATCGTCATCATAAATCAATTGCGGTTTAATTCTATCTTTGAATTTGTGAAGAAATGAAACCCATTCAATTCGTTTCTTTTCAAGTTCAGCATTTGCAGTCTCTCGTAAAAGTCCAGATGTTTCAAGTTCATTCAGCACCTCAATATCATTCAATATAGTTTCACAATACTCGGTTTCTGTTATGAGGCGTTCAATTGTTGGAATTGACGGAATCATTCTTTCTTCCCAAAACTTTTTAGTTTGTGAAATTGCCATTTTTTCAAGTTCAATATATTTTAAGTCCATTTCATTCATTTTGTTATTGATAATCGTACTTTTTTTCAAATCAAGTTCCAAATGGCTTTTTACTTTGTAAGTTTCTCGTTGCATAGCAATTAATTGTTCTGTGGTTGTCATAGAGGAGGGTTTAGGTCTGCTCCAATTACCAAGAGGCACTTTTTCGTATAATTCATTTATGGTATTACACGATTTAGCAAATGTGGCATACAATAGTTCGGTTCTATTCATGTATTTATATATACTTTAGTCTTTAATACCTTTTTACAAAAGAATTAAACAACGTCGCTTAAAAAAATATTTATGTAATATATATGTCTAGCTTCGAACAAACAGAATTGTTTAATGCTATTAAATTAAATGATGAGGCTGAGGAAAAATGGCTTGACTTTGACGATGTTAGAGCAGAATTTATTATGTTATTTCATGTTCTTAGGGATATTAATGAGATTTATCAACGCAAAGCATTAGATTATTTCAATAATTTTCGCGTAGAACTATCATATCCAAATAAGTTTACAATTGAAGGAAAGTTTATAATTGAAAATGGAGAATTGGGCGGCTACATTTTTCACGATCCGGATGGTGGTAGATTTAACATACCCGATTTTGTAGAAAATAATGAGCAAATAGAAGCGTCTTATGTTGTTTCTATGATTAGTCGAAAAACTTGTAATTTAGTTTATTGGTTTGATGATTTCTTTCAAGATGGGGATACGTTAGAAAGTGGAAAAATACTAACAAATGCGAAATATTGTAGAATACCTCCTAATCGTGGTCAATCATGTAAAGAGTATATGAAACCATCACATAAAAACCCTGTTTATAAAATGGCATCAGTGGTTGGTGGAAAACGAAAGAAAAAAAGAAGAATTCGTACACAACGAACAGAAGGAAAACGAAATAATCGTACGAGACGCACTAAACGCCGTTGAAATTACAACTTATACAATTTTAGTTTTCGTTTTCTCGTTGATGATTTATTTGTATAACTAAATTGGGTTTTATCACCATATGCAAAATCAAAATAATTCTTGTAATTACTTTGTTTTATCTGTTTTATTGAATTTTCAACATTCAGTTCAAGTTCTTGTATGGATTTTATATTTCTTACCTTTTTCATATATGTTTTTAGTTGGTTGAAATACATTTCTATTGCGTTTGTTTTTGGAGTATATGGAACAGAAAATAAATATTTGTTTCCACTTTTCAATATTGCTTCTTTTACCATATCATTATGATGACTTTTTGCGTTGTCTAATATTATTAGATGGTCTTTGTAATTTGGAAAAATATGCTTTTCTAAAAACTCTACCATTCGTTCTTTGGTTGTTCCGCCTTTTTCATACAACTCCTTACCAACACATTTTTTATTGTTGATTGCTACCAATAAAGTAAAACTACGAAAAACAAAATTATTATCGGTTTTGATTACACACCGATTACCCAAATAACAACGACTATATGTAGGTTTCAAATGAGAACCTACACTTGTTTCATCTAACGATATTATTTTATCTAATGGATATTTACGAACTTCATTATAGAAATTATCCAACTCACTCTGTTTGTAAATAGGTTTCTTGTAGCGTAATTTTGGAAAATGCTCGTGTCGTGTCCGCTTTCTCGTTCGGTTATTTTCACGAACCACGCTTCCTAAATGCTGTGGAGTCATATCCAAATCCTTATATTGATTTTTCAAATCAACTAACAATTCAGTCATCGTAAGTTGTTCGTTTGTATTTAATTTTTCCAACGCAGTTTTTACTTGTTCGTTTCTAATTTTGTAAGAGATTGATTTTCTGTTTTTTCGTGTAATGTTTTTATCCTCGTCTTTATATCGTAAAATCCAACGACGCAATGTGCTTTTCTTACAATTGAAAATTTTACAAGTTTTATTCAAACTGGCTTTATGCGATTTATTCAAATTTGATTTATGTGATAAATGATATTTAACCGCTGATATTTTATAGTCGCTTCCTTTGTGTTTCATATAGTATTTTTAGAAAAAACACTCAAAAATCGTGCCATTTTAAATCTTCAAGGGTGTAATATATAAATCCCCAAAAGGACTTAAAGGGTTACGAGAGAAAACTCGTGCTAATCTTTGTCCTATTTGGCATGATTATAGGGGTTGTAAAACATGGGTCATTTGTGTGGATTGTGACCGGTTTCTGTGCTCCGTTATTTCTCTCATCTAGTCATTTCTTAAACCCTTCTATAAGGTCAGTTGTTAGGTTGAAGGTCCTTTAATGTATGGTATAGTCCAACCTTCCATATACTTGGATTACACAGTGAAAAGTAAAAATCGCTTTTATCCACGAAGTTATGAAAAAGCGAGCAAAAAAGTATAAGAGGGGGGGCTTACCCCCGTTTTTTACACCATTGAAGATTTCAAACCGCCCCGTAGGGCGGTTTAAGTCTGTAAATGGCTGACACTTTGAAAGAATAAATCCGCGGAGTGCGGATTTAATTCTTCAAAGGTGTAAAAGCGACACAGCATAATGGTTATATAATATGCGCTTAAAACAACTTAAAGACACATCATATATTAGTATAGAACCGCGTGATAGGGTTTTCAACAAATAAGGTGTCCGTGTGGCGAAATGGATATCGCGTCCGACTTCTAATCGGGAGGTTGCGGGTTCGACCCCCGCCTCGGATATGGAAATCGAATATGTTTTATACACTTTTTCAAAAGTGTAACACCGGTGTATTTCAGCAGGTAGAAAGTCGGACTTTTAATCCGAAGGTCAGGGGTTCGATCCCCCTCACCGGTATTATCCCTCCTTTACAATAGGAGGATAGGTTTTGCTCCACTTTTTCCCAAAAAGTGGATACAGTTGAGTTTCCGAGTGGTCAAAGGAGGCAGACTTAAGATCTGCTGCGTAAGCTTCGTGGGTTCGACCCCCACCTCAACTATTCCCGCTTTGGGAAAGGCGGTGTCAAAAAGTTTTCCTTGTGGTTTACAGCCTTTATCGTAAGGCAATTGCCCCCTTAATTTAGTGGTTAGAATTTCCGTCTTATGTTTTGAAGTGAGCGGGCAACACCAGTTCGATTCTGGTAGGGAGCAGTTGGAGCAGCTTGTGGAGCCGTTTGTACCCGTGATGGGTATGCGTGAAATAATGCTTTGGCATGGTCTAGGTGGTTAGAACGTGGGATTTTCACTCCCGAAACACGGGTTCGAGTCCCGTTGCCGAAATTAGGAAAAAGGATATTTTCCGAAAAGGATACAGCTCATGGAGCAAATAAGGTTCTATAGCTCAGCAGGTAGTAGCGTGTGACTGTTAATCACAAGGTCGATGGTTCGAGCCCATCTAGAGCCGTTTTTTATAAATTTAAAATTGATTTAAAATTTCAGCTGTATAAATATTATAGTATAATAACAACCATAGCAGAAGAATGGCGTGTTATTGAAAAGGCTACCAATTACGAAATATCAAACTGTGGTCAAGTTAGAAATAAGAACACTAATAAAATATTAAAACCAACATTAAATAGTGGTTATTTGACAATAACGCTAACCACAAATAATAAAAAGGTATTTATTAAAATACATCGCATTGTATCTGAAAAATTTTTAACATGTCCAGACGAAACTTATGTCGTAAATCATAAAGACGGTATTAAGACAAATAACAATGTAGAAAACCTTGAATGGGTCTCTCGGTCTGAAAATGCCAAACACGCATTTCGTTTAGGTCTCAATAAAGGCAGAAAAATTAAAGTTTCTCAATACACGTTAGATGACGTTTTTATACGAGAATATGATTCTCCGACTGATGTTGAAAATGAAACGGGTATCTGTCAAACACATATTTCGGGTGTTTGTAGAGGAGTGCGAAAAACCGCGGGAGGATATATTTGGAAATACGTCGATGGATACACAGCAACACAACCTGTGCCAGAGGGTAAAATAATCGCTGAGTTTCCTAATTATATAATAACAAAGGATGGTAAAGTTTATAATTCACAGAGAAAACGATATTTAATTCTAAAAAAACATGTCACTGGATATGTTGGTGTTACTTTAAGTAATGAAATGAAAAACAAAAGTTATAACGTACATCGTTTAGTAGCGTTACTTTTCATAGATAATCCAAATAGTTTACCTGAAGTAAATCATATAGATTTTGATAAAACTAATAATAATGTGGTTAATCTTGAATGGGTGTCTCGTTCAGATAATAATAAACATAATTTGTCAAAAATAAAATAGAAAAACAAACAACGTTTATAATTGCTTTGGGAGAAAGAGCATACACAGGTTGCGTAGTGAAATAGTATCACGTCTTGTATTTCAACAAGAAGTAACTGGGGCAGAACCAGTTGCAACCTGAACCGTTTGGTTCAAAATGCTTTGTGGCGAAACGGAATCGTGTTGGATTCATAACCCAAAGGTCGGAGGATCAAAACCTCCCAAAGCAATATATTCCAGTCGGTTGGAATTTTCGGTCGTATAGTGAAACAGTATCACGGTCAGATGGGTTCACATCCCAATAGACTATTACTCGGTGCAAATCCAGTTGCGACCACCCTACCACTTTTGAGAACTTTGAGGAATTACAATTGAATACGTGTGATTTTAATTACTTCAAATTTCCGAAAAGTGGATTCTAGGGTTTAGAAAAAGGGAACAAAAATACAAAGCAATATCTGGCTTTAGCTCAGTTGGAAGAGCACTTGACTGTAGTGGAAAACAAACATCAGGTAGTCGCTGGTTCGATCCCGGCAAGCCAGATACAAATCTTATTGGACAAGGTTTACACGACCCACTAGTGTAAAGGTTATCACAACGGTCTTTGAATCCGTTAATCCGAGTTCGAGTCTCGGGTGGGTCTTTATTTTTTGCTCCACTTTTTTTGGAAGTGGAGCAAAAATTTGAGTAAATATATAGTATTTTGGATTTATAACAGTTTCAAGACAAAATTGAAATACTTATTATTGTTTAAGTTTACAGCAACAAAAAGTTAATAATGACGACCGATTGGTTGCTGAGGGTCGGGAACGGACAGAACTTCATTAAGAGTTCTAAGTTTAATATTTGGGGTATCAACACTTTGACAGGGCCTTTTGGCAAGTCTTTCATCAAGAACGTTAGAAACGGGGACAGGATGTGGTTTGTTACAGGAGATTCGAACGGCAAGATAATTGCTGTTGCGACATATCGTTCTCACAATAATCGGGAGCTTGAACCGCTTGTAAACCTCACCCAATCCAATGCTGAATTGGGTTGGACCGGCGCCAATTGGACTAGTGATAGGGAGGTCCATTACACGGATTTGTATAATTTGACAGAGTGTGAGTTGTTGACACACATTCAAGGAACTGCTACAATTCGAAAATATAATAAAAATTGTAGGATTGAGTTGCCAGTAGAGTATAGCTCTATTGTCAGGTATAGTAAGGTCGCGGGGGAGATGTAACGAGAGAAAATAACCAATAATAAGCAAACCCATCTTTTTTTTCGGGCGCCAAATTGTCACCGGTTTATAATGATCATCACCGGTTTCTTTGCTTCCGTTGTGGCGTCTCTCTCGTTAACCTCCTTGTTAAATTAACTTCTTCAATCCCCCACGGCGGATTCCTTTTCCAAAGGTTGGGGGTTACCATGATGTTATACCGGGTATCCATTTTGTCACCCGTTTCTCAAATCATGGGCCGTGCCTTGTTTTGTCACTCATTTCTTGATACCCTATATGGTACCAAATTAACCAGGGTTTGAGGTTTTTCTCTCGCTGGTCAATATTTTGAAGTAAATTACATAGGATTACTTGGGTGATGGGGTGGGTTGCGGGGATTACATAGTATGCTTGTTGTCACCCGCCAACTTTTAAGAGAATTTTTTTTATAAAATCAAATATATTGTTATTGTTTTTTTATATCAATAACAATAAACTAAAATACAATATAAACCCACCATTATATTGTATATTACGCATCATTAAACATTGTTGAACTCATAGAGAATAATCCGATAACCAAGTTATCAAGCATATATAATGGCAAATTGTTGTCAAAAATTAAAGAAGGATTCACAGATTTTGAACAACAATTGTTTGTATCTAGTTTTTACTGTTACTTAAATTGTGACCAAAAGAATGACTTTGTAATTGATTTGGATAATATATGGAAATGGTTAGGTTTCACACTAAAAAGCAGTGCTAAAAGAACACTAGAACAATATTTTATTATCGATAAGGATTATACAAAATCGCTTAGCTCTGAAGCTAAGCAAACAACCCACGTCAAAGGTGGTCACAATAAAGAAATTTTCATGTTAAATGTCAAAACATTCAAATCTCTTTGTTTGAAAGCCGGAACTAAAAAGGCAGATGAAATCCATGAATATTATTTGAAAATGGAGGAAATCATTCATCAAGTGGTTCAGGAAGAAAGCGATGAACTAAAATTACAACTAGAAAATGTGAATACCAAACTTGAATGTCACATTATACAAACAGAAAAGGAAAAGGTAAAGTTGAGAGAAAAAACAATTTTAGAACAATTTCCATCTAATACACAATGTGTTTATTATGGATTGATAGATAACTTAAGCGATAAAAATGAGACGCTTATAAAATTTGGGAATTCAAATAATTTACGAAATCGCGTTACAAAACACAGAGACACTTATGATAATTTTCGTTTGACAAATGCATTTAAGGTATCTAATCAGTTAGAAATTGAAACTGCCATAAAAAATGATCCAATTCTTGGAAAGATGATACGAACAATAACGATAAAGAACAAACGATATATTGAATTATTGAGTATTGAAGATACAACATTATATGACCTTGATAATATGATACAAGAAATCATAAAGAGTATTGAATGCACACCAGAGAATTACAAAAAAATTATTGAAGAGAATAGGGTTCTAACAAAAAAGTTATTTGAAAAGGGTAACGAGGACAATTCAAATCGTGTTATTACTCTTACGATTGAAAACAAACATCTTAAAAGAGAAAATAAAATGCTTACTAAAAAATTCAAAAAACACGATAAAGTTGTGGCTTTCTGGAGGAAAACACTTATTGAAAAAGGAGTGGATATTACATTTGACGACGATGAAGAACAATTGGATTATAACGCATTTGAACATGACGAATCCCAAATTTTAGGCAGACCTGTTAAACAAAATAATGGTTCGTATCTTCTGGGGACACACGTGTATGATATATTGGTTGGAACACGTAATCAAGTTTGGGATGGTATTGCCTATAAAACTTCTGGAGGTCTAATAAAACAAGATCTTATTGTTAATTCATTAGGAAAAATTGTTTCATTACGAAAATGTATTCACGAAACTAACCATAACAAATTTGAAAAAATAAACTTGTTAAAGGCAAAACCCCCATCCCATCTAGATGGAATAAATAAAACCTCTTAATATTATAGAATGAGTGGAAACCCAAAAAGCATATTAAAAAATCGAACATTTAAGGCCACACCACCCAAGGAAGCCGCGTCACCCTTTACGCTACCCCAAAATTTTTTTTTATCAGCCAAAATGGCATTGGATGAAAAAATGTTTGAAATGACGAATCCTGATGTTCCTCCTTCACAAAAACAAATAGAAAAGATTATAAAGGCACAGGAGAAGCAAGCAGAAGAGGACAAAGCTAAAGCAGAGATAGATAAAAGCGACGACCCTTATTATGACCCAGATCAAGCCGGTTACTTTAGTGATCGGTCGAAAGGGGATGATTCGGGTTCCGAAGACGTCGACCGCATAGCCGCCCTCGAAGAATTTTACCTTAAGCACCC
>Ga0247841_10006297_pt1 | contig 18461 bp, 20 predicted proteins | sample LaCruzMarch2015__2_FD_192410 | JGI IMG/M metagenome (GOLD analysis project Ga0247841, IMG submission 192410) | Freshwater microbial communities from meromictic Lake La Cruz, Castile-La Mancha, Spain - LaCruzMarch2015_18m | ecosystem: Environmental > Aquatic > Freshwater > Lake | place: Spain... | reverse complement strand
ATTAGCGTGAAGCAATACTCCCCGACAATTTTGTCCATGGGGAGGTTGAAGAATGCGGCCGCAGCTTCATTGGCCCACTTGATTTTGTGATCGTTGCCCAGGAGCATTACGAGCTGGGTGATCGAGTTGAAGGCCGCTTCCAGTTCGGCCTGCGATGTAGCAGGTTGAGGTTTGCGTGCCGAACGTACAGCCGATCCGGCCGAGCTTATACCGGCACCTTTTTTACCGACCCTGCCGGTCATCATGCACCTCCCGTCCGACGTTGGTATGAACTGGAATTACTTTTGAAATATATATTAGACTAATAATAACATACAGTGTGCCTGCTAAAACAGGTCACAGTCGGATTGTTTTAAATTTGAACCCGCCGCTGTTGAAGAGACTCAGGCAGGCATCCACCACGTCCGGGTCGTAAAGCCTGCCCCTGTTCTTTGAGATCTCTTCAAGCGCCTTCTCCACGCCCAGTGCAGGACGGTATGGGCGGTCTGCAGCCATGGCCTCAATTACGTCAGCAACTACCAGGATTTTTGCTTCCAATATCATATCTTCGCCCTTGATCCCGGCGGGATATCCCGAACCGTCCAGCCTCTCATGATGTTGCAGGATGGCCTGCGCGATAGAGCGATGAAAATCCATTCCTTTGACGATATCGAAACCATATTGGGGGTGGGTTTTGATCAAGCTGTATTCGATATCCGATAATCTGCCGGGTTTGCTGAGTATATCGGAAGGTATATACATCTTGCCGATATCGTGGATCACTGCCGCCGTCCTGATCTGATCGATCCGGTTATCCGGTAGTCGCATTTCCCTGGCAATGGCAGTTGCCAGGGCGGCAACATTCTGCTGGTGTCCTGCAGTATAGGGATCTCTCGTTTCAACGATCTTGACCATGGTATTGATGGCGTCATCCAACGTCTTCTTGAGGGATCCATAACTCTTCAGAAGTTTTTCTTCAGCGAGTTTGCGTTCGGTGATATCTTTAAATACCGTCAGGACCGATTTCGGATTTCCCTCTTCATCCAATAACATTGAAGAACTGAGCTCCAGATAAAACGGCCGCCCGTCTTTTTTAAAGCTGGTGATCTCCCAATTCCTGAGGATTTTAGATTTCTGCAGCTTCTCCATATTTTCTAATACGTTGTTGTAGTTTTCGGGGGCCACCAGGTCCATGATATTCCTGCCTATCAAATCCTCAGTCGGCGCAAAGCCGAATACATCCAGCGCCTGTTTATTAATCATGATAATGGCGCCGTTCATATCCATAAGACCGATAGCATCCGGTGAAGTCTCAACAAGGGTCCGGTATAGAGCCTCGCTTTCCTGGATTATTTTCTCTACCTGCCTGCTGTCGGTGATGTCTCGCGCAGAAGACAAAGCACCTTTTACGTTTCCATCTTTATCTTTGAGCACCCGGCACCACCACGCCAGCAATCTCTTCTCTCCATTCTTTCGCCGCTGCCAGCTCTCAACGTAGATCACCTGCTCCTCACCATCGAAGAGAGGCTGAACAGTATTGTAGGTATCCTGTTCCCCCTCAAAGAAAAAAGACGCCTCTTTTCCAACCACATCCTTTCCGAAGAATTCCAGGGCTGACCTGTTTGCCCACGTATATACCTTGTTTTCGTCCACCTCCACGATGATGTCCGGGACGGCGGCCAGAATGGCTTCATAGCGCAAGGTCAGCATTTTAAGGGATTCGGCAATATTTCTGCGTTCGGTGATGTCGTGGGTAATCCCCACGAAATAGAGAAAAGTACCGTTCTCATCGAGCACCCTGTTGCCGCTGGTAGTGTGCCAGCGCCAATCGCCGTTGGCGTGTTTTGTACGGTATTCAAGTCCCAGCGTGAATCGACCTGTCTGGATGAAATCCTTCAGAGCGCGTTCAACTACGGGCACGTCATCGGGATGAACAAAAGAACGGAAAGTGCGGCCCTGCAATTCGGAGGGAGGGTAGCCCATGATCCTTTGCGAGGCGGGAGATACGAAAAGGAATTTACCATCGGTATCCAGCGTATAGATCATATCAAGGCTGTAATCTATGATCAGCCTGTGTCTCTCTTCGCTTATCCTGAGTGCATCCGCAATCTCAGCCATCTCCCGATAAGCGCGGATGCTTTGCTGTCGCCAGACCAAACCTACCCCTGAGCCGGCTCCGAGCAACAGGGCGCCAACCAGGGCTACGACCAGCCAGAGCATCTGTGTCAGCGGAGAGTATATTTCCGAAGTGTCCATGCGTGCGACCATAAACCATGGCGAATCAGGTATATAGCGGATATCCGCAACCACCATTTCCCCGCGGTAGTCACGGCCCTCAACGATTCCTTCTTCACCAAGGACTGCCCTGACGGCCGGCACATCTTTTTGCGTTAAAGGGATACGCAGATTAAGTTCTGAATTCTTTTGAAACCTGAGCTCGTTGAGGTACAGGGCGTCATTGCCATCTTTCCGAACGATCAATGTCTCTGCCGTTGCGCTGGGCGTGGGCCAACTGCTGATAAGCGGATATAGATAGCGGTACGGATCAATCAGCAGGGCTACAACTCCCAGTGGCACATTGTCATCCTTTTCTTCGAAAACAGGGATAAGTATAACCATGTGGGGTTGCGCAGTATCTTCATCGCGCTCCAGATCGAGAACAGTTAGTTTGCCCGATTGCAGAGCGTTGGAAGCATCCCGTGGTATATGATGTGGAATCGGTTCGGCAGTATCGGGTATGACAATCCGAGCTGCTCCCTGTACATCCAGCAGCATGATCTTTTCGTATTGTCCGTACTGCAAGTAGTGGTACAGCCACGTGCGCAACTGCTCACTCGCTTCGACGTTTTCAGGATGCTCAATGTAGCTTTGTACCAGGTTGGAAAAGGCGGGATTGCGGAACAACAGGTTGGCATCCCCGATTCGTTCCTTACGCCACTGCATCAGCTCTCCGGCTTTCAAGTCTGCTATAGCAGAAAGCTGGTGTTCGACCTGTGCCCTGTGGTATTTCTGATAATTACTGTAGAAGAGGTGTCCCGCGACGAGGATACCGGCAGACATGAAAATAAATATGAGTAAGAGTATGACGGGTGTTTGCAGATGCTTTTTTGTTACGGGTCGCACCTGGTCGTGCGATTTGAGGCGTTTATCCCGGTGGGTTAACATCAGCGCAGTAAACGTGCTTAATATAGTTGACGATATTATAAAAGCGAGCATTCTTAAAGTGGGATCAGGATAAGGGGAGATAAATAGAGCGCGTGGCAGGAATATCAGTAGGGCGATGACATTCGATATTAAAGCTCCCCGCAAGCCGTAATAGTAACTGCAATACAGAATAGGGACGAGAAAAAGAATTCTATGTGGGTCGTGTACTGTGTACCAGATGTTCCAGCGCACAGCTTCCCAGCCGAAAAAATTAACCAGTTCACCGAAATAGTAGATAATGGTGCACGTGATAAAGAGGGCAAGCAGTATGTAGAAATGCTTGCCGATAGAATTAGACTGCCTCATTTAGTCCATTACCTCTCGCAACATGCTAATCGAAGATCCGGACGTAATATTATGTCTACACTTTGAAGTTTAACGATACATATATACACTGTCAATTACACACGACATTTCTACACGCCATTTAATCCGGCCAAATTGACTTCTCATTAATTATGCACTACTATATCTCTACATGCGGATAAACGAATATAATCAGGTGATTTATGAGGAAACTGGCTAAAACTTTCAAGGCGATGTCAGATGAGACCAGGCTGAGAATACTAAACATTCTATTGGAACGTGAGTGCTGTGTCTGCGAGGTAATGCAGGTTCTGGATATAACGCAATCCAGGGCTTCTCGTCATCTCAGCACCCTGTGCGATGCAGGATTTCTCAAGTTCAGGCGTCAGGGACTATGGGCAATGTACTCGATCGACTGGGAGGGCATGAATAAAAACCATATCGACCTGGTCGCAACAGTCAAAGAAGCGTTGATTAATAATCAAACCGCTATATCTGATAAACGGAAATTGTCGCAAGCTGTGAAGATAGGGCTATCGGGATGTGCTGTTGCAGGAGTAAACAACCTCCGTGAAAACTGAGGAAAACGCGTGTCGGTGCAATCCCGTTATAGCTGTGCGGTCGGATAAAGAAAAGAGTGATCGCAAATGGAAGGCCATTGTTTTGCTGGTTGCCGGTCTGGCCATCTGGGTAATGTTATATTGCCTGGTGGAACCGGCTGCTAATTTCCTGGTCTATTCGGTATTCCAACTCCCCACCGATAGTCATCTTGGCAGCAGCGTCGCCTTTTTTCTTTTTGAGGCGCCCAAGGTCATATTGCTATTAACCATTATCGTGTTCGGTGTCGGCATCTTGCGGTCATTTTTTACGCCTGAACGCACCCGGCAGATGCTTGCGGGCAAACGGGAATATGTGGGCAATGTGTTAGCCGGAGGACTCGGCATCGTCACTCCATTTTGTTCCTGTTCAGCAGTGCCCCTTTTCATCGGTTTCGTGGAGACGGGGGTCCCACTGGGGGTGACCTTCACCTTTCTCATAGCCGCCCCGATGATTAACGAGGTTGCCGTAGTCCTCCTGTTCAGCATGTTTGGCTGGAAGATAGCGCTGCTCTATGTGGCTACAGGACTATTTATCGCCATTACTGCAGGCTGGATAATCGGCAGGCTGAAGCTGGAAAGATACATTGAAAGTTGGGTCTTCGATATAAAAATTGCCGACGCCCAGGCATCTGCGGAGCACGTCACGTTTGTTGACAGGATATCGTACGGCTTTAACGCGATACGCGAGATAGTGGGCAAGGTCTGGCCTTACGTTCTGGCTGGGATTGCCGTGGGCGCCGTCATCCATGGATATGTGCCAGAAGGACTGATGGCATCATTTATGGGGAAAGATGTGTGGTGGGCCGTCCCGGCGGCTGTCCTGCTCGGTGTTCCAATGTACTCAAACGCGGCAGGTATTATTCCGATAGTACAGGCGCTCGTGGAGAAAGGGGCGGCATTGGGAACAGCCCTGGCATTCATGATGGCGGTTATCGGGCTGTCATTGCCTGAAACGATAATCCTGCGAAAGGTGTTGAAATGGCAGCTTATCGGTATATTTATCGGCGTTGTCGCAGTTGGCATCATTATAATAGGATACCTGTTTAACGCGGTGCTATGAATCACTCACGATCAATTGGCTTTGAAGTGATCTTCTAACCGGAGAAAGAATGATTTGAAGGAGGACCCGATGTCCTGTACTGACCAACTGAGCAAACCGCAACTGACAGTCCTCGACCGCTTCCTTACGCTCTGGATATTCCTGGCCATGGCGGTTGGCGTGGGCCTGGGCTACTTCATACCGGGCGTGTCAGACTTCATATCCATTTTCCAGGTGGGGACCACTTCTATCCCCATCGCCGTTGGATTAATCCTGATGATGTATCCGCCTCTGGCCAAGGTGAAATATGAGGAATTGCCGATGATCTTCAGGGACTGGAAAATCCTCGGCCTTTCACTGGTTCAGAACTGGCTGATAGGACCGATCCTGATGTTCGTGCTGGCTATTGTTTTTCTGCATGCTTACCCGGACTATATGGTGGGTTTGATAATGATGGGATTGGCGCGTTGCATCGCCATGGTAATTGTCTGGAACGAGCTCTGCGGCGGTGACAATGAATATGCCGCCGGATTAGTAGCCTTCAACTCGATATTCCAGATCTTATTTTATTCCGTTTACGCCTACGTTTTCATCACGGTGCTGCCCGGTCTGTTCGGGCTGCAGGGATCATCTGTAAATATCACTATCTGGGAAATAGCGCAGAGCGTCTTGATCTACCTGGGTATTCCGTTTTTCGCAGGAATGCTTACGAGGTTTATGCTGGTGAAGGCGAAGGGGCGAGAATGGTACGACACGAAGTTTATCCCTAAAATCAGCCCCGTAACCCTGGTCGCATTGCTTTTCACCATAGTGGTAATGTTCTCATTGAAGGGGCAGATCATAGTCCAACTGCCGCTGGACGTACTTCGCATCGCCCTGCCGCTGCTCATCTATTTTGTGGTAATGTTCCTGGTTTCTTTCTATATGGGGAAGAAGATAGGCGCAAACTACGAAAAGACAGCGACGATTGCATTCACAGCTGCGAGCAACAATTTTGAGCTCGCCATTGCAGTTGCCGTGGCCGTTTTCGGCATCGGATCCGGCCAGGCTTTTGCTGCTGTAATCGGGCCTCTGGTTGAAGTGCCGGTGCTGATCGGACTGGTCAACGTCTCGCTTTATTTCAAGCGGAAGTTTTTTAACAGTTCGATATCTGAAAAGGATGGATCAATAGTCTGATAATACGGAGGTTAATATCGTGGATATAAAAATACTGGGCACAGGCTGCGCCAAATGCCATAGCCTGGAAAAAACAGTGAAGGAAGTTGTTGCCGCTCTAAAACTCGATGTCAAAGTCGAGGAGATAACAGATATGCAGAAGATCATGCAATATCCCATCCTGATGACACCCGGCCTGGTAATCAACGGAAAGGTTGTCATGAGCGGGAAAGTTCCGTCAAAATCTGAGGTTGAGCGATACCTAAAAGATGCGTTAAAGGAGGAAAATTGATCGAACATACGGGTAATTACCCCGTCTTCACATAAAATTCATATTAATGATCTACACTTGCGCATAGGGAATAGTCAGAAAATCATGAGCGAGCCATATATCCGAACAAGGAGGGACATAAACTCAAATGGCATACACTGTTAAAGGTCTGATTTTGTCAATATCGCTGGCAGTGGGCATCCTGCTGGCCGGTTGTTCCGGTTCGACATCAAATCCCGCTACGCCACCAGTTCAAACACCGGTCCAGTCAACCACTGAAGCTGCTGCTCCAACTCCTTCCCAACCGCCATCCGGGCAAAATGCGACGCCGGGGCAGGGGACTTCAGACAACGTTACCCCTGTTGCCGCGCAACCTCAGTCTGCGCTGTCCAACAGGGTCGATGTCATTTACTTTCATGTTAATCAACGCTGCCCGACCTGTCTATGTTTCGAGCAGCAGGTAAACCATGTTATTGAGGCATATTTCAGCGATGAAATAAACAGCGGCAAGCTTACTTATAAAGTGTTAAATGCACAGCAGGAGCAGAATGCCGACATAGCAAGGCAATATGGTGCGGTAGGCTCCCAATTGTTTATAAACACGGTTGTAAACGGCGAAGACCATATTGAAGATATCCAGGATATCTGGAACTGGAACTGCAGGTATAATGCTCCGAACTTCAACCGTAATGTGAGAAGCGTAATAGAATATAGCCTTAAAGAGCTCCCATAAATGGATTTGTCGTCTTTGTCTGCTAATACCGGTATACCCGCACTATCGGCTTTCTTTCTCGGCCTGATGGCCACGGTCGGGCCGTGCACCATGGCCACCAACGTAGCAGCCCTGGCCTATATCAGCCGGAATCTAACCGACCGTAAATACGCTGTGACTACGGCAGCTTTGTATACGCTGGGGCGTATGCTGACATATACCGTGCTGGGCGCCCTGATTATCTTTCTCGGCTTGAGTATACCCGGTATTTCCCTGTTCCTGCAGGATATCGGGGAGAAAGTTCTCGGGCCTTTCCTGATTGCAATTGGAATACTGATGCTTTTCATCGATAAAATTTCGTTCGGCAGCGCAGGCAACAGCCTGTCCAACATGGGTGCAAAGGTTGCTGAATGGGGCATGATAGGAGGACTTCCCCTGGGTGCGCTTTTCGCACTGGCCTTCTGCCCATACAGCGCTGTTCTGTTCTTCGCCGTTTTGCTGCCGCTGGCGTTAAAATCAGCGGGCGGTGTTACGTTGCCGGCTTTCTTCGCACTGGGCACAGGTTTGCCGGTACTGCTTTTCGGCATACTGCTCTCCTTTGGCGTAGCAGGGATCTCAAGGTGGGTCGATGCCATCTCCCGCGGTGAGAAGATACTTCGCATAGCAGTGGCCATTATATTCATAGGCATAGGCATATACTACATGCTGCCCTGGCTGATTACGTTATTTACAGGTACCTGAGTATGAGGGGTGTACATGACGGAACAGTTTAATTTTATGGGAAAATCAATCCTGATATTAATCGTGCTTGTGCTTGCTGCACAGATGTCCTGTATCCAGGCTGGCACAGGGGTTGATCAGGGGAACCGGTCGCCGGTTATTGAAAAAATAAAATATGATAAGACAACCTATCACAACAGGCCCGTAAAACTGGAGTGCATCGCCGGAGATGCGGACGGCGATAGCCTGACATATGTGTGGGAAGCTAAGGACGGCAAAATTGCGGGTGAGGGCAAGATAGTTTCATGGACACCACCCGGTAACATGCATGATTATCCTGTAACACTCACAGTTACCGATGGTAAAGGTGGAGAAGCAAAGGAGACAATTTACATACGGGTTGTTACAAACGCAGATGGTACCGAAGCACCGAAAATAGAGGTAAAATTGAAAATTGGTGACAACAGTACCGTGGTAATTGAAAATCAGCGTGTGGGAATTTGGACGACCGCCGGCATCATTTGTGTTGTAGATAATGTGGAAAAAAGCAACCTCAGATATAAATGGTCTGCGGATTGCGGGAAGATACAGGAGACGGAAGGTCAAAACGATAGTGCGGACCGGATTAATTGGATTGCTCCGGGCGCACAGAGTAAATGTACTGTGGATGTTACTGTTAGCGATATTCAAAATGGCGGAGAAGCAAGAGGGAAAGTCATACTTAACGTATATTGTTGTGGGAAAGAACTGACCGGAGATTAAAAGATGTATATGGTGAAAGCATGCAACCCGGCAAATCTGTTAGCAGGCGTATCAGTCGCAGTTGTACTGATTCTACAGGCGGCCTGTACGCCGGCCCCACCGGTAGTCGCGCAACCAAATCAGGCGCCCGTTATTGAGAGTATTAATTATGCCAGAGATGCCTTCGGCAATTCAGATTTGCAGATTGATTGTACTGCCAAAGATGCCGATGGCGATCAGCTTACATATAAGTGGACGGCAGAGGCGGGTGAAATCAAGGGTTCAGGGAAGAACATAGTCTGGGTGTCCCCCGGAAAAATGGGGACATATCCCATCATCGTGGAGGTTACCGATGGCAAGGGTGGCGCGGCTACGGAAAATATCAGCATCAGGGTACTCACCAATTTGGATGGGACGGCCACTCCCGTGGTGGAGATCAAGTTGAAGTTGGGAGACGCTGTACCTGTGATAGTAGACAAGCAACGTGCCCGGATCTGGATGACAACTGACATTCTCTGTGTGGTTGAAAATGCCGGCGATGCAGGTGATTTGACATACACGTGGTCTGCAACTGACGGCAAGATGCAGGGCGAAGGTTTGAAAGAGGGCAAGGCCAGTAAAATCAGGTGGACTGCTCCCGGCGTAAAAAGCGATATTACGATCAACGTTACAGTAACAGACAGCCAGGGCAGGGAGGCCAAAGGGCAGGTCAATCTTAACGTTTTTTGCTGCGGCAACTGATGAAGGATTACACGGACAAGATGAACAGTCAAAGACGTGTGCCAAAAGTATTATTATTACTTGTGTGTGTAATTTCTCTATCTATCGGTGCGGGATGTTCCGCTATTACAGATATTTTTGGTGATAAAGACCTGACCAAAATTCCGCTTGACCAGGTGTTGAGCAACGGGAAACCCACATTGGTCGACTTCGGCTGGCGGGATTGCGAACCGTGCAAGAAAATGAAAATTGTCCTGGGAAGTCTCGAGTCTAAATATCGTGGAAGGCTAAACGTTGTTATCGTTGAAGCGTATAACCACCGGGACCTGATGGACAGGTATCATATTAATGCCATACCGGTGCAGATATTATTTGATTTCAGCGGGAACGAGCTTGTCAGGCATGCGGGATTCTGGTCTGAAGAGGATATAACTGCGGAATTAATCAAAGCAGGTATAAATTGAGAATTCAGGCTTTTGCTTCAGTCACCTTAATGGCTTTGTTGTTACAGGGCTGCAACTCAAGCGGACTGTCCTGTGCTGCTCCCAATAATACTCCGGTGATAGAATCGGTTATATACACTGCAGACGTGTGGGCTTTAGCTGATAATGAAATGGTCTGTCGGGCCAGCGATCCGGATGGTGACGATCTTCAGTATGAATGGTCAACTGACAAGGGGAAAATAGGGAGTGGTGCAAGAATAGTATGGGTTTCGCCTGATACTATGGGTACATACGACGTGGGAGTTAAAGTATCCGATGGAAAAGGAGGAGAGGTAATACGGACAGTATCCGTTCGTGTACTGACCAATGCTGATGGAACTACGGCGTCACCGGTTACGCTGAGGTTATTACTAAATTCATCCGAGGTCGTTTCTGAGAACCGGACTGTAAAAGTGGGCACGGCGACAAAAATTACCTGTGCTGTCGATGATACAACGGGAAAGAAATTGAGCTATGAGTGGACCGTCAGTGGAGGCAAATTAAAGGGGAACGGTATAGATGAAAAAAAATGTTCGGTTGCTGTATGGACAGCGCCGGCGTTAACACAGGTATATATTGTTACGGTCATTGTGAAGGATGAGCAGGGCAATCAAGCACGAGGTAACGTGATGTTCGACGTGTTTTGCTGCCCGAGGAATTAGAAGGCAGGGGAAAGATTTACAAATACCTGGCATTTACGACGAAATTTTGTGCGGGCCTTTCGGTCGTGATACTCAGCCTGTTTTCATGTGCGCCAACGCAGGATCAGGCGCCGGTTATTCGCGAAATGCTTTATCCGTCCGAAGTCCCTGCTTTTTTCGATACTATTCTGATATGCCGAGTGGCCGATCCCGGTAATAACGATTTGGTATTCACGTGGTCTTCGGAGAGTGGAACAATCAGGGGGGAAGGAGATACCATCACCTGGAACACCCCTCCTGAATACGGGACATATGAAATAGACGTGAAAGCCATTAATGCGTCAGGTCAAGAGAGTTTAAGGCAGGCCGGCATTGATGTTGTGCCGTTTTACCGCAAGCAGGTCGATCCTGATCCGGAAATAAACTTGAAACTGCCCATTATTGGGAGTGGCATGGTGGGGGAGCAAAGCCTGGTAGGGCCGTTAACCAACGCTGAAATTAGCTGTGATGTACCCCTGGCGAATGTCACGGACTATAAATACGAGTGGTCGTGCAATGGCGGGAGAATATGGGGCGCGGGGCTCAAAAATGGCACAGCCTCCAGGATCGGATGGTTTGCACCCGGAGTGCCCGGTAATTACACGGTCACGGTAAAGGTCATAAATGGATGGAGCGATATAAAAGTGGGAACGGTATATTTTAAGGTTCAAAATCCTGCCTGCTGCGGACAACAGGATAGCGGTGAGTTGTACAGGTGGAAAGAATAGCTGTCATCCTGAAACGCCAGCAGGTTCAACGACTGAGCTAATTCGCAGTTATCTTCATTTGACAGCTTGTTTTTAATAGTTATAGAATTAGAAAAATGTCTAAATCTATAATTATAGACCTGCAACGATATGCTGAGATCTTTAAGGCGTTATCTAATCCGCACCGTTTAAAGATATTTATGCGTTTGGCCAGCTGCAGTGTAGAAGAAGATGTCTGCAATGCGGACGGACAGATATGCGAGTGTATTGGGGTACTGGGCAGGGACCTCGGGGTATCTGCGCCGACGGTCTCGCACCACATCAAAGAGCTTCACCGTGCCGGTTTGATCAAGATGAAGAGGCGTGGACAGCGTGTTGAATGCTGGGTTGATCCTGATATGCATAAGGCGTTGGAAAAATTTATACAACAGATAGCTCCAATGTAATAAATATAGATGATTAAATTGAATTGTTTCGAAAATTATTGAAAAGGAGATTATTAATGGGTAAAAAACCGAAGGCCGATAAAAATCCGATGAATTGGTGGAAAATTGGCCTGTGTGCCCTGGGCGTCGTAATGATTGGCGGGGCCATTATATATTCCCTGATGATCCGTAACGGTGCAAACTCCGGCGTTTCAGCCAACGCTGCAGCCTCACCTGCTGCGCCGGCAAATAGCGCGCAAGCTTCAACAGGTATCGGAGGACTGAACTGGGTAAAAGACATCGGTCAAAAATATGTAAACAGTGATTTTATCTTTGTTATCCTGCCGGGCAACGCGGATTCCACGAAAACTGTCAATCAAACTGTTGCCGGTACAATTGAAAAGATCAAAGGAGATGGCGCCGTAGCCGATGTGTACACACTGAGTTCCCAGGACCCTGAATTTCAGGTTACGGCCGATCGTTTGAAAATCACCAAATTCCCCGCGGTTCTATTATTTGCAAGCACCGGCAACGGCGCAATTATTAACGATGACATAACTGAGACAAAGCTGTTGCAGGCTTACCTCACAGTACAACAAGCCTGTGTGCCGGGCAATTCAGGTTGCTGCCCCAAGTAACAGATATCGGACTATCAATATGGAAGAATGGATTAAGCAAGTTTTCTCTGCGCCTGAATTCGGTCTATTGGTTCTCCCCGCCGGACTATTGTTTGGCCTGATAACGGCTTTGGCCTGTCTTGGCTGCTGTGCTCCTATAATTGCGGCAGTTATCGGATATGCAGGATCACGCGAGGATCAACAGAAAAGGGATATATTCGTTATAGCTGGATTCTTCATGCTGGGAACAGTTCTGGCTCTATCGGCAGCCGGTCTACTGGTTGGTTACATCGGCCAAACTGCGAGCAGCACGTTCGGTTTGTACGGCAAGATATTTATAGCCATAGTGGTGATCTTCTTGGGTTTTGCGGCTTTGAATATTCTTCCCTTTAAACTGCCGTCTATTGACTTGGCAAAAAGCAAATTGCCTAACGGCTTACTGGGGGTATCGATATTTGGCCTGTCCGTGGGAGTGGCGAGCACGGCGTATACAATGGGCTGTTGCGGTCCCGTGCTGCTTCCCATTGTCCTCGGATTGTCGATGTTGAAGGGCCAGCCGTGGTGGGGCGCCCTGATACTTGCCGTGTTTGCTGTAGGGTACAGCCTTCCAATGGTTGCCGTTATACTGGGTGTGGGAATAGGTAAACTCTCCATAATTTCCAATAAAATTGCAGGACCCATCCGCATCGTATCAGGAATAATCCTGATCGTTGCCGGATTCTGGCTGCTATTTACGCTCTGAGCAGGTTTAATTTTGAAAGAAATGAAACTATCGGAGGCAAATTAATATGAAAAAAGCAACAGTGGCGCTGGCAAGCCTGTTTGTACTGGCGCTTTCGCTTCCGCTGCAGGCCTGTCAATCAGCCTCAGCCAACAATTTCGAAGTTTTAGTGCTGAATGTTACTCCTGGAAAAGTCATTGTGAATGAAAAGTTCACTGTAATTGCAGATGTCAGCAACGCAAGTAAGAGCGAGGCGAATTATGTAGTTCCTGTCATGGTCAATGGAATTGCCGATGACAGAAAATCGGTACTTATTGCTCCGGGGAAATCGGAACAAGTACAATTCACGCTCTCAAGAAGCAACCCAGGAACCTATGAAATAAGAGTCGGCGATAAGAGTGCGTCCATCGAAGTGGAAAAATCTTTGCCTGCCATATTGAAATTATATGATCTTAAGGTGAATATGGAACAGGCCGCTATCGGAGAAGAGGTAGTCGTCACTGCAATTGTTTCTAATACAGGCGGCAGTCCCGGCACCTACGTTGCCGAGCTGAAAATAAACGATACTGTCGAGCAAGCTGAGAAGGTGATATTACCGCCGGGGGTTAAGTACAACCTTGCTTTCAGGGTAATTAAGAATAGTCCCGGTGCCTACATGGTTGCTATCGGTGACCTGACTGCCCAATTTACCGTGCCTGAGCCGATTCAAACCATACAGCTGATGGAATCTTCCGATACCCCTTATATACGCAAATCTCAAAGATCATCGTCGTGCTGCCCCGGTGGTAGCACCACTGGTGGTGCTTGCCCATAGAATTTCAATTAGTACAATTAGTAATTATTAATAAGGGGAGATCGAGTGAATATGAAGATTATTATTTATGAGTCAGCCATGTGCTGTTCCAGCGGAGTGTGTGGCCCCAATCCGGATAAATCATTGATCGAGCTGCAAGATGCGCTGGACAAACTAAAAAGCATGGGCGCTCAGGTCGAGCGGTATAGCATCACAGGAAGCCCAAAGAAATTCAGAGAAAACCCGCAGATTATTAAGATTATGCAGGAACACCAGATCAAAGCGCTGCCGATTACCACCTGTGACGGGAAAGTAGTCAAGATGGGCAGCTACCCCAGTATCGATGAGTTTAAAAAGTACATTGAGGAAGTCAATATGGAATTACCTGCATCGGAAGAGGGAAAAAACAGTAATGAAGTTTGTTGTTCCGGACAAGAAACCGCTGGCAATGAGGGCTGCTGTGCCGGGGGAAAATCCTGTGATATAAGTTGCGCTCCGAGCTATAAAAAGGACTTCGCTGACGGTGCGCGAAATCGCTGCTGCTGAGGGCATCGGGTAGCCCATTTCAATATTTCTCACAAATAATTGCACGAAGGACATAAAAGATGGCATCGCGTGATAAAGCCCGTTTTTATTTTTTTTCTGGAAAGGGTGGTGTGGGAAAAACAACTATGGCGGCGGCCAGTGCAATGTACTATGCGGCTTCAGGTAAGAAGACTCTGATCATAACTACCGACCCGGCTTCCAACCTTGCCGACGTTTTTGAGCAGCCTATCGGGTACAACGTTGTGCCGATCAAGGGGGCAGACAATCTGTTTGCCATGGAGCTTGACCCTGACAAAGCTACATCGGAATACAGGGAAAGAACAATTGCCCCTTTGAAAGGACTAATTCCGGAGGAAAGCCTTGCTGTGGTGGAGGAACAGTTGAATTCGCCATGCACAGCTGAAATCGCGGCCTTTGAGCGTTTTACAGATTTCCTGCAGGAACCTGATTATGATGTGGTCATATTCGATACTGCTCCCACAGGCCATACATTGCGACTTCTGGAATTGCCCGGGGAATGGAGCAAGGTAATAGAAAGTGCTGCCAAGGATGGTAGTGCAGGTCAGACTTGTATAGGGCCTGCAGCTGCTCTGGCGGAGTCGAAAGAAAAGTTCGACCGTGCAATTAATGCGATGCGTGATCCAAAGCAAACCACTTTCATCTTTGTCCTACGCCCTGAGGCGACAGCCATCTACGAAACGCAGCGCTCCATTTTAGAATTGACCAAGCTGGGCATCGCGTCTCAGGAATTAATTGTGAACGGGATTTATCCCGAGGAAGCATGCGATAATACATTCATGCTCCACCGCTTTTGTAAACAGCAGGAATATCTAAGGCAGATTAAAACCAATCTTGCACTGCCGGCCACGTTAATGCAGCTTGAAGCGAATGAAGTCAAGGGTAAGGGATCGTTGCAGGCAATAGGCAATAAACTGCTGGAGAATCCCGTGAATCTTGCAGATTACTCTATACAAATTAGTGAAATCGCACAAGAATCGTTGACACAGACTTACCGGACGATAAATCCGGCCATCGAAAAACTGCTGATCCCCAGTAATGGAAGTCGCAGGACGATCTTTTTTGCAGGTAAGGGTGGCGTGGGCAAGACTTCGGTTGCCGGGGCTACAGCCTTATGGATCGCCAGGCGTGGGTATCGAACATTGCTGCTTACCACCGATCCGGCATCTCACCTTGCGCAGATACTTGGGCAGCCGATATCCGAAAAACCGGCAAAGGTAGGAAAAAAAAATAATCTGTGGATGGCGTGTATCGACGGTCCGCAGGCCGCGCGTGAATACAAAGAAAAAGTGATCGCTGAGGTTAGTCTAAAGTATGACTCCAAACGTGTTGCAGCGATCGAAGAAGAGCTAAACTCGCCGTGCACAGAGGAGATGGCCACATTCGAAAAATTCATTGAATTTGCCAGCCTCAAGGAATATGAGGTCATAGTGTTCGATACTGCGCCCACGGGGCACACTTTGCGGCTGCTTAAATTACCAGTCGAATGGAGCAAGCAACTGGAAATAAAGATATATACAACGACTGAAGACAGTGAGATGGATAAAATCACTAAGCAGCATTTCAAGGAAGTGATTGAAATGATGCAGGACCCGGATCGCACAACATTCAGTTTTATTATGTATCCCGAGAACACGCCCATTGAGGAAGCCAGTCGTGCAATGGAAGATTTGAAAACCATCGGCATATCGACAACACTAATTGTGGCAAATCTCATTTTGCCCGACAGAATTGTAACGAACAACTATTTGAGACAACGCAAGTCCATGCAGGAGAAGTACCTGGGGCAGATGAGTGAAAGGTTCAGGGTGCCCATCATTCAGCTTCCTTTGCTGGCAGAAGATTTAATTGGAGAAGACAATTTGATGCAGGCTGCGTCGCTATTATATGGCAGTTAGGAATAGGAGTAGAAATGGCAAACAAAGACAAGCGATGGTGGAAAATTGCGCTTTGTGTTATTGGTCTTTTGATGATAGCAGGGGCGATAACATATACACTGATAACGCGTATGGCGGACAGCGCTGCAGTGTCCTCCGCTGGCAATCCTGCAACTGCCGCTGGGGTCGTTAATACGCCGGCCTCGGATGGGGTCGGTGAACTAACATGGGTAACAAGCCTTAGTTCAAAATACGACACAAATAGCTATATCTTTGTTGTCTTTCCCGGAAATGATGAGCTAACCGGAAAAGTAGACCAGGCGGTTAAAACCGCTGTGGAAAAAATCAGGCAAGGCGGCACTGCCATCGATGCAATTACTTTGAGTTCCCTAGACCCGGAATTTCAAGCTTCACTGGATCGTCTTGCCATACAAAAATTGCCGGCAGTGTTGTTGCTTGCGCCTACGCGCCAGGGAACGATTATTAAAGGCGATATTACTGAGACTAAGCTTCTACAGGCGTATCTGAGTCTGCAGGGAACGTGCGTTCCCGGCGTGTCAGGTTGTTGTCCTAAATAAAGGCCAAATGGTAATCAATGTGCAACAGTGGATAAAGGGTGCCATCAATCTAATAAATTCAAGATCTCTTTTTCAGAGATAGCACCTTCACGCAGGATAACAGGCTTGTCAGCCGTGACATCGATTATAGTAGACTCTATGCCTCCCGGGCAGGGGCCGCCATCCAGTATAAAATCTATCTCAGGACCGAATTGATCCCTCACATCGGAAGCCGTCAACAGGGCAGGAAGGTTGTGCAGATTGGCGCTGGTGCCCACAATGGGACACCCTGCTTCCTCTATCAATCTCAGTGTGACCGCATGGCCCGGCATGCGCACCGCCACCTTGCTGCTGCCGGCCAGCACAAGGCTGATGAAAATCGGTGACTTCTTAAAGACTAAGGTCAGCGCTCCCGGCCAGAACCTGGTCATTAATGCCTTTGCCGGTAGTGGAATATCTGCGGTCAGCCGGTCGAGTTGTGACATATCGGCGATAAGGACCGGAAGAGGCAGGTTGAGAGGCCGCCGCTTGGCTGAGAAAACCTTTGTCACAGCCTCAGCGTTATAGACATCTGCACCCATCCCGTAGACCGTATCTGTGGGGAAGGCCACTATGCCCCCTGCCGTCAGGATGGCAGCGCACTCTTTAACCTGTTTCACGATGTGCGCGGGTATTTTATGAGTTTGATGCATATTCACATTCCCTGTTACAGTGAAATTGTACCTTAAAAGCATTGCCGTTTAAACATCGGGCGGGGGTACACAGCGTAGCTGTCCTGTGATATACTTTCACAAATGAGCGGGGGAAAAGAAAAGGCGGCCAGCCACCGTGTCTCCACAAGTGATGATATCGAGGTCTCAACATACCTCGAAATCGCCAAGGAAATGCAGGGTGTGCAGGCTTCGCCCAAGCCCACCGAGATACCGCACGGCGCACGCGAGGCCGTGGCCATTATCGACTTCGGTTCCCAGTATAGCCATCTCATAGCGCGGCGTGTCAGGGAATGCAATGTTTACTGCGAGCTCTTTTCTTATGACAGCCCCCTGGAAAAGATCATGTCCATCCATCCGCGTGGCTTTATCCTCTCCGGAGGTCCGGCCAGCGTATATGAAAAAAATGCTCCCCTCACACCGGTGGGCATATACGAGAGCCACCTGCCGGTGCTGGGTATCTGCTACGGCATGCAGGCCCTTACGCATCAGCTTGGTGGCACTGTAGCAGTCGGCGCCAAGCACGAGTACGGCCAGGCCGTGCTGCATCTGAGCGATGACAAATCACCGCTTTTCCTGGACCTGGAGGAATCGCTGACTGTCTGGATGAGCCATGGCGACGAGATCATGGAGATGCCTCCGGGCTTCAGATCGAGCGCATACACTGAGAATTCGCCCAATGCAGTGATCAGTGACGGCTTAAAGACATTCGGCCTGCAGTTCCACCCGGAGGTGGCGCACACACCGCAGGGCAAGCAGATCATCAGAAATTTCCTCTACAACATCTGCGGTTGCCGGGGTACGTGGACGCCGGGCAATTTTATTCAGGAGAGTATCGCAGCTATAAAGGAGCAGGTCGGCTCCGGCAGGGTCATATGCGCC
>Ga0247841_10006296_pt1 | contig 18462 bp, 13 predicted proteins | sample LaCruzMarch2015__2_FD_192410 | JGI IMG/M metagenome (GOLD analysis project Ga0247841, IMG submission 192410) | Freshwater microbial communities from meromictic Lake La Cruz, Castile-La Mancha, Spain - LaCruzMarch2015_18m | ecosystem: Environmental > Aquatic > Freshwater > Lake | place: Spain... | reverse complement strand
AGAAATCCAACGGATTCGCGTCCATCGATGACCCGGTGGTCATACGAAAGGGCAACATACATCATCGGGGCAATGACCACCATCCCATTCAGTGCAATGGGGCGATCCATGATCTTGTGCATCCCGAGAATCGCGCTCTGTGGCGGGTTGAGGATCGGGGTTGACATCATGGAACCAAACACCCCGCCATTGGTGATGGTGAAGGTGCCCCCACGCATCTCATCGAGGGTGATTTTATTGTCGCGGGCTTTTCCTGCAAGCTCTATTATTTTACCCTCGATTTCGACCAGGCTCATCCTTTCAGTATTCCGCAAAACCGGCACCACAAGGCCCTTGGGGGCGCTTACTGCGATGCCGATATCCACGTAACCGGGCAGGACGAGTTCTTCGCCGTCGATCATCGAATTTACCTGTGGAAACTCCTGCAGGGCAAGGGTAACGGCTTTGGTAAAGAATGACACGAACCCGACTCCCGTGCCGTATTTCACTTTGAAAGCTTCGTTGTGTTTTTCCCTGATCTTTATGACCGCCGTCATGTTGATCTCGTTGAAGGTGGTGAGCATGGCCGTTTGGTTTTTTACTGCCACCAACCGTTCAGCCAGCTTCAACCGCAGGGTCGTCATTTTTTTGCGCTCCTCCTGTCTGCTTCCTGTCATGGTTGCTTTGCCCTGTGCTTCCTTTTTTGCATGGATAAAGGTCTCAATTTCTTTCCGGGTGATCTTTTTTCCGGGGAAGGCAGCGGAGATTTCCTGCACCTCAACCTTCCGTTCCACCATCATCTTTTCCGCCAAAGGAGTGATATGAATTCCTTCCGGCTTCTTTTCATCCTTTTTACCCGGCAATCCGGTAAGCTGGTTCCCAGGTAACCCGGTTGCTTGCCCAGCCGGTAGCTTGTTCCCCATCTCAACGACCGCGATCACGGCACCGACATCAATTGTATCGCCTTCTCTGGCCATGATCTTAACGATTCCACCTTCCGGGGCAGAAATGGGGAAGGAGGCTTTATCGGAATCAATTTCCACGATTTCCTGGTCTTTCTCCACGGTATCTCCATCGTTAACCAGCCATTTGGCCAATTGAACCTGTGTGATTGATTCGCCGGGGCTTGGAATTTTTATCTCTGAATACATGATGAAAGAATGACTGTTATTGATCTGTATTATACGTGGTTTCTGTTGAAATGTTGCCTGACCGGATCAGATTATCTGATGTTCATGTTCGGCGCAATGCAGGCGGCAGGAGTCGTTGGCATGTTCGCAGGTGCAGTTACCCAGCGCCTTATCTACGATCAGTTTTTGCTGGATTTTATGCAGCCGTGAGGATCCGGTGGCCGGACTTCCGCTTGCCGGGCGGGCCACATGGTGCAGGGCGACGGTGTGAAAATTGATGGATAGATATTTCCAGGCTCCCATGTTCACCGGTTCTTCCTGCACCCATTCCCAACGATCGGCCTGCCTGTAGCGGGCAATCACTTCATTCAGTTGATTGAAGGGAAGCGGATACAGTTGTTCGAGGCGGATAATGGCCACGTTATCTTTCTGCTGTTTTTCCTTCTCTGCAAGAATGTCGTAATAGACTTTGCCGCTGCAAAAGACAACCCTTGTTATCCTGTCCGGATCGGCTGTTTCATCGTCCATCACTTCACGGAAACCGCCGCTGGTGAATTCCTGAAGCTGGGAGATGCAACGGGGATGCCGCAACAGGCTTTTGGGGGTAAACACCACCAATGGCTTTCGAAAGGGCCGGTGCAACTGGCGGCGCAACACGTGAAAGAAGTTGGCCGGAGTGGTGCAATTCACGATTTGCATGTTGAGGTGGCCGCAAAGCGAAAGGAAACGTTCAAGACGTGCCGAGGAGTGTTCCGGACCCTGGCCTTCGTAGCCATGGGGCAGGAGCAGGACCATGCCATTGAGCGCTTTCCATTTGTCTTCGGCGCTGCTCAGGTACTGGTCAATGATGACCTGTGCCCCGTTGCTGAAGTCACCGAACTGAGCCTCCCAGATGGTCAACCCGTTGGGAGTGGCAAGCGCGTAGCCATACTCAAAACCAAGCACCCCGTATTCGGATAGCAACGAGTTGTATATGCTGAAGGTGGCCTGCCCCGGGGAGAGGTGTTGCAGCGGGATGAATTTTTCTTCGGAATCCTCGATGGTCAGCACGGCATGGCGGTGGCTGAAGGTTCCACGCTGACAATCCTGGCCGCTGATCCGCACGGGGTGGCCTTCGGCGAGCAGCGACCCGCAGGCAAGCAGCTCTCCCATGGCCCAGTCAAGTTTCCCTGTTTCAAGCATGGTTTTCCGCTCCTCCTGCATTTTAACGATTTTCCTGAAAAAGGGTTTTCCCGCGGGAAGAGAAGTCAGTTTTTCCCCGATCGCCAGCAGGGTTGTTTCGTCGACGGCCGTTGATGGGGAAGATTCAACATCGCCCCCGGTGACCCTGTGCAGTTCTGCCCATTGATTTCCCAGGAAAGGTTCGATGTCGCCCCTGGTGATGGTTTTGGCTTCTTCAAAACCCTGTTCGAGAAGGGCGCTAATTTCTGCCTTCACGAGGGAGACATCAAGAGCATCAAGCGCGTTTTCCTCCCTGAGTTTGCTGAGGTAAATGGCAAGCGGATCGGGATGTTGTTCAATGATTTTATAGAGGATGGGTTGGGTAAACCTGGGTTCATCGCTTTCGTTGTGGCCATATTTACGGTAACCAAGGAGATCGATGAAGATATCCCGATGAAATTTTGCCCGGAATTCCATGGCCAGTTGAACGGTGTAAACAACAGCCTCCACGTCATCGGCATTTACATGGAACACCGGCGACTGAATGGTTTTAGCCACATCGGTGCAGTAAACGCTCGACCGGCCATCGAGGTAATTGGTGGTGAAACCGATCTGGTTGTTGACCACCAGGTGGATGGTACCACCTGTTTTGTATCCCTCCAGATCGGCCATTTGAACCAGTTCATAGATGATCCCCTGTCCTGAGATGGAGGCATCACCGTGAATCAGTACGGAGGCGACGCTGTTGTTGTTGCCACCATGGGTGTGATCGATTTTTGCTCTCGTGACCCCTTCCACTACTGCATCCACCGCTTCAAGATGCGAAGGATTGGGAGCCAGGGTCAGGCGAACCTTCCTGCCAACGAGGGTAATCACCTCGTTCGAATAGCCCAGGTGGTATTTTACATCGCCCAGGAGTTCTTCGTCAATGTATTCCTTCCCTTCGAATTCGGAAAAGATCTGTGAGAAGGGTTTGTGCATGATGTTGCCGAGCACGTTGAGCCGGCCGCGATGGGCCATGCCGATGACGAATTCATCGATTCCCAGTCCGGCTCCTTTCTGGATGACGGCATCGAGCGCGGGGATCAGTGATTCAACGCCTTCGAGGGAAAAACTCTTCTGGCCGGGGAATTTTTTGTGGATAAATTTTTCGAAAAGAACGCCGTCAGAAAGTTTCCGGAAGATCAATCCTTTTTCCTCCGGGGTATAGCTGGGAGTGTTGCGACCGGTCTCCATTTTATTTCTGAACCATTCCACGATTTCCGGATGGCGGATATGGTAATACTCCACGCCGATTGACTGGCAATAGGTGGTTTGGAGATGAGCGATGATATCCGAAAGTTTGGCATTTCCCAACCCGAGCTCCTTTCCCGCCTGGAATGTCTTTGGCAACTCCTCCCGTGAAAGACCGAAATTCTCAGGATCAAGTGTGGGTAAATACTTGCGTCGGCTCCTCACCGGGTTGGTCTTCGTGAAAAGATGCCCGCGGGAACGGTATTCGTTGATCAGGTTGATCACCTTGAATTCATCGGGTACAACAAAAACCTGTCCCGGTCGGGATTTGAAATTGGTTTGGCCGAATTCGAATCCTTCAAAGAACTTTTGCCAGCTTTCATCCACCGAGGAAGGATCTTTCCTGTATTGTTCAAACAACCCGTCGATGACAGCGATGTTGGATGGATTCAGATAATCGAATTTGTCCATGATGAATGATTGTCTTTTCCGGTTCAAATATACAGTGAATTGACAGGTTATTCACATTCAGGGTGAAAACATATACATATTTTTGCATAATATTCTGAAAATTTCTATCTTTGCACCGTCAAAAATGAATTCAATGAATCATATCCAGGACTATATTAACACACACAGGGACAGGTTTTTACAGGAGTTGTTCGGATTGATCCGGATCCCTTCCATCAGTTCAGAGGCCGATCATAAAGAGGACATGGTCAAAGCTGCCGATTACTGGAAAAAATCACTTCGTGAAGCCGGTTGCGATAAAGCTGAAATTTATCCTACAGCAGGAAATCCCATCGTTTATGGGGAGAAAATTATCGACCCGGCATTGCCCACGGTCCTGGTTTACGGGCATTACGATGTGATGCCGGTTGACCCTGTTGAATTGTGGGTATCGCCTCCCTTCAAACCTGAAGTGAGAAACGGGAAAATTTATGCCCGGGGAGCCGATGATGACAAGGGTCAGGCTTTCATGCATGCCAAAGCTTTTGAGCTTATGATTCATACCAATACGCTGCCATGCAATGTTAAATTCATGATCGAGGGTGAAGAGGAGGTAGGCTCCATGAACATTGCTCCGTTTTGCATGGAGTACAAGGAGATGCTGAAATCGGATATCATCCTTGTGTCGGACACCAGCATGGTTTCGATGGAGTGCCCCTCCATTACCGTGGGGCTTCGTGGATTGGCGTACATGCAGGTGGAGGTTACCGGTCCGAAGATGGATCTGCATTCGGGTATTTTCGGTGGCGCCGTGGCCAACCCGGCCAATGCGCTTTCGAAGATGATAGCCTCACTGACCGATGATAAGGGGGGGATCACCATTCCCGGTTTTTACGATGATGTGCTGGAGATCAGCATGGAAGAACGCAACGAGATGGCCAAGGCCCCCTATGATGAAGCCGCCTATAAAAGGAATCTTGCTGTTGAAGAGCTTTACGGCGAGCAGGGATATACCACGAAAGAACGTACCGGGATACGGCCATCCCTCGATGTAAACGGGATGTGGAGCGGATATACCAGCGAAGGGACCAAAACCGTATTGCCTTCAAAAGCCTATGCAAAGATCTCCATGCGCCTTGTTCCCAGGCAGGATTACCGAAAGATTGGTCAGCTTTTTGAGAGATACTTTCAATCGATCGCGCCAAAATCAGTCAGCGTGAAAGTAGAAGCCTTGCATGGCGGACAGGCATACGTTTCGCCCATCGATACGATCGGTTACCAGGCCGCGAGCAAAGCCATTGAAACCACCTTTGGAACCAAACCTGTGCCGGTAAGAAGCGGTGGAAGCATCCCCATCATTACCCAGTTTGAAGAAATACTGGGGGTGAAATCGATCCTGCTTGGATTTGGACTTGAATCGGATGCCTGCCATTCACCCAATGAAAACTACCCTTTGGCCAATTTTTACAAGGGTATTGAAACGATCCCTTTGTTCTACCGGTATTTTACCGAACTGTTTCTGAAAAACAGATAGGGGCGAAAAAGTTTTTCTATTCCTTTATCAGCTTATACCTTACCGTTTTATCCGCGTCGCGGAGTTCGATGAGATACACCCCGCCGGGGCAGTCCGAAAGATCTGCTGTTCCGGCAGCTTGGCGGAGGATTATTTTTCCCAGTGAACTCATCACCGTTACCATGGCACCGGTCATCGCGGGATCGTTGATGTAAACCTTATCCTTGCAGGGATTCGGATAGATGGAGGCGGAGGTGACAGCGGGATCACTGATCCCGACATAATCGATGGTAAATGTTCCGGAAGGAGCAAAACCCGACCCCATGTACCCGTTGTCAATGGCCTGAACACTCCAGTAATAGTCGCCATTGGAAAGATCGTTTACACCCCATGAGGTGTCGTGCGAACAGTTGCCATTGATCACTGTTTGCCTGAACCCGTTCGATAGATCCGACATGGGGGAGAATATATTGGCTTCACCCGGGCTGTTCCCGATGTACACGTTATAGGTAAGGCCGGCAGAAGGTGTTTGCGCATCGGTTGATCTCTCCCAGGAAAACGTTACGTTATTGTCGGCGACTTCAGCATTGATCCCGTTGGGTTGAGCTGGAGGTGTATTCGTTGAGAAGCCAGAGCTCCCTCCGGGGTTACGGTACAGCCAGGTGGCATAGGAGTCGGTTTGGGTATACCCGGTAAGCAGAATATCGTGCCAGCCGTCATTGTTGTAATCGCCAAACTGAATGGATCCCTTTTTTATGCCGGGAATCAGGGTTGTAACTTCGCTGAAGACCATATCCCCATCGTTGTGGTTGAGGATCGTGACCACCGTACCGCCACATCCGGGGTATTTTCCCATCAGCATGTAGTCGAGTTTACCGTCATTGTCGTAGTCACCGGTTTCAACAAATGAAGAAATCAGGTTGACCTCAAAAGTAAGATTTTCGATGAACTCATCATTCCCGGTGTTCTGGTAGATGGCCACGTGCCCGTCTGAATACAGATCAGAACCCACGATGATGAGGTCATTGTCGCCATCCTTGTCAAGATCTCCCCATTTTGCCTGTCCATCGCTTAAACCCATAAACTTATAATCAATTTCCGTAAAGCTTCCGTGATCATTTTTATACAGTTTGGTGAACATACCACCTCCTGAGTCTCCGCCTACCATGGCATCCTGTTGACCGTCGTTATTGTAATCCACCCAGCAGGCAAAGGCCATCTGGAATCCCATCAGCGGGGCACCAATATCGTTGAACTGGGTATTTCCGTCATTCCGGAGGATCTTTGAGATATAGGTAAAGTCAACGGTTGTACCTGAAAGAAGGATATCGAGGTCGCCGTCATTGTCAAAGTCGCCCCAGCAGCCTGCTCCGTCGTAAACCCCCGGAAGGGGTATGCCTGAATCGGAAAACGACCCGGAGCTGTTTTTATAAATTTTAGTGACGGGTTGGGATAAACTATCCAACCCTGTCAGCAGCAGGTCGAGGTCACCATCCTGATCATAATCGCCGAATTCGAGTGAAGGATACTGGATCCCTGTCAAGCCGGCATTCAGGTCATGGAAAGTCCCGGCATCATTGCGATATATTTTTGCCATGGTACCATCCAGCGCCGATTCACCGGCCACCGCCACATCGAGGTCTCCATCGTTGTCGATATCTCCCCAGATGGCACGGCTATACCCCATGGGAACCATATTGGTATTTACCTGGGTGAACAGGTATTGGGCGTTCAGTGCTCCCGCGAAGGCAAGATTGAGGATCAGGCAGGCAACGGTATGTTTCATAATCCTGATTATTGTTTCCTGAATTTCTCTGAAGCGGTATCGAGGAATTTCAAGAAGGCATCGATATTGAGGTCATAGGCACGGGGAGCCGTGAGCAGGTTACCGGAAGTATCGAGCAGGACATAGTAGGGTTGAGAATTGACATTGAACCTGGTGATCTGAAGGTCGGCAAATTGCTTGCCGATTGTTTTCTTAACCTTTTTATCGTATGTCGAGGTATACCATTCCTTTTCCGGGAGCTCGGTTTTATCGTCAACGTAGAGTGCAGTGACAATGAAATTTTCGCGTAACCGTTTCAGTACCTGCGGATCCGACCAAACGTTCGATTCCATTTCACGGCAGTTAACGCAGCCATGACCGGTGAAATCGATAAACAGGGGTTTGTTTTGCTTTTTGGCACATGCCAGCGCCTGCTTATAATCGAAATAGCCTTCAAGGCCATGCGGCAGTTTTAAGAAATCATTGTATTTTGGCTCATCGCACAACGTGGAGGTGCGCGTTCCTCCGCCGGTATTTACGGACTCAACTTCTGTTTTGATGATGGCATTAAGGTCGAAATCGAGATAGGTTTGCGGTGGGAGATAGCCGGAGAGTGCCTTTAACGGGGCACCCCACATGCCGGGGATCATGTACACCACGAAGGCAAAGGTGATGATGGCAAAGGTTATCCGGGGCACACTGATGAATTGGAGATCGGAGTCGTGATGGAATTTCAGCTTGCCCAGCAGGTACATCCCCATCAAAAAGAAGATCACGATCCAGAAGGCCAGGTAAACTTCCCGGTCGAGGATGTGCCAGTGATAGGTCTGATCGGCGATGCTCAGAAATTTCAGACCCAGCGCCAATTCGAGAAATCCCAGAACCACCTTGACAGAGTTGAGCCACCCACCCGATTTTGGCAACCCGGCAAGCCAGGAGGGGAAAAAGGCAAAGAGTCCGAAGGGGAGGGCAAAAGCGATGGAAAAGCCCAGCATCCCGATGATGGGCATCAACACGGCGCCCCCGGCCGATTTTACCAGCAGCGCTCCCACGATGGGACCGGTACAGGAGAAGGAGACGAGCACCAGGGTAAAGGCCATGAAAAAGGCTCCAGAGTAACCGCCTTTATCGGCCTGTTTATCGGCTTTGTTGACAATCCAGGAGGGAAGTGTAATCTCGAACATTCCCAGGAAGGAGGCTGCAAACACCATGAAAATCAGGAAAAAGAATACGTTTGGGATCCAGTGCGTACTGAGAAAATTCGCGAAATTGGCGCCCAGAAAAACGGCGACCAGGGTCCCGATCACGGTATAGATGACGATGATGGAAAGTCCGTAAACGATTGCCTGCATACGGGCTTTCTTTTTATTGGTACTGTCGTGCATGAAAAAGGTCACGGTCATGGGGATCATCGGGAAAACACAGGGAGTGATGATCGCGGCAAGTCCGGCTAAGAATGAGATCAGGAAAAACCAGAGTAGCGATTTGTCGGCAGCCTTGTCGGCATCGGTTTCGCCGAGCGCTGTCTGGGCAATTTTCCTGGCATTGGAATCGTTCTTTGCTATGGCAGGAGCAATCGTTTTAGCGGTATCCCTGATGGGTTCGGATGGTGTCGCCGTCACTGCAGTGGCCTGCACGTCCGGATTCCCTTTGATGGCAAATTCGAAATCCACATCATTGGGTGGAAGGCATTGCTTGTCGTCGCAACACATGAAATTCAGCGTGCCTTTTAGAATAAAATCTTTCGGACTCAGTACTTTGATCTTTTGCCTGAAAACGACCTTGTCGGCAAAAAACTTGAGGACCATGTCGAAGTTCGGGTCATTTTCAACAATCGGCTTGGGTTCCAGAACCTTGCCTTCCAGTTTGTAATTGGCGCTTTTGGTGAAGGTAAAGGTGGTGGGAATTGGTCCGCCCGCCGGAATATCCTGCGAATAAACATGCCAGTTTTTATCGGCTTTGGCGATCAGTAGCAGGGTCGCTTCATCCAGGTTGGTTTGTTCAACTTTAAACGTCCACTTTACGGGATCCAGGATTTGTGAAAATGAAAGAAGCGGTATGATGGCGATGGCCAACAGGAGGATCAGATTTTTTTTCATAAAAAGATAAGGTATGGCAATCTGTTTGAAAGGAGCAAAGTTACAGAAAATATATTTATGATATAACATATATGGAATTCTTCATGAATCTATGATTTCGATCCGGAGAACCTTCCTGGTACTGTTGGTGATCCGGAAACGGTGATCGATGCGATGACCGATTACCCATGTGATTTTTGATCCGGAGCAGAGCAACCAGGTATTTTCCTTATCGTTAAGGGAGAATTTTTGGTCAATGAAAAAATCGCTGAGTTTTTTCTTCCTGTTCATTCCAAACGGGTAAAATGCATCGCCTGTTTCCCATTTTCTCAAGGTAAGCGGGAATTGAACTTTATCGTAATCGAGGCTGGCAAACCTCTTGTCAACCGGGATTTGAAACGTTGGTGAAATCTGTATCACCGAACTTTTTAAATGCAGGAAACGATTAGCACGCCCGATTCCCTTTTCAATGATACATATTTCCTGATTTTCCTGCAATTGCATATAGCTGCCTGAAGAATCGTCTTTCCGCCGGGGCGCCGGTTTTCCTGTCTGACCCCCTTTTTGCACGATGATCAGTTCCTGTCTGTCCTTAATTAACCGGTGAGTAGGGGAGTCGAATTTCTTCCCGCTTTCCTTATCCAGGCTGGCCAGAATGTCATTCACCTGGGTTTGGTTGAAGTTGAAAGGAGACAGAAATTCCCAGGCATAGGCATGAACCGGAACCAGGGATTTCAGCTTTGGAATATCCACCATGATCCGTTTGCTCTCTGTTCTGATAATATCCATCCGCCTGGCATTGATCTCCGATTCCCCGATCATTTCAAATTCCCGGATTCGTTGAATCGTTTCGGTCATTCCGGTAAGAAATTCCGGGTTGATCTCTTTTAAAACCGGGATTAATTCATGCCTGATCTTGTTCCGGATATATTTGGTCGATTCATTTGACAAGTCCTTCCGGTAGGCAATATTGTTTTGGATGGCATATGCTTCAATCTCACTGCGGGAAGCAAACAGCAAAGGGCGGATCACTTTTCCCTGCTTTGGAAGGATTCCATGGAGCCCCGAAATTCCGGTGCCTCTTGTAAGGTTAATAAAAAAAGTTTCAACCTGGTCATCGAGATGATGGGCGGTAGCAATATAATCTAAGTCCTCCTTTTTTCTTATCTCTTCAAACCATGGATACCTGAGTTGCCTGGCAGCCATCTGAATGGATAACCCGTGCATTTCCGCGTAACGGGTGGTTTGAAACTTCCGGATAAAAACGGGCACCTTCAATTTATGCCCAAGTTTCCTGACAAAAAGTTCATCCTTATCACTCTCCTCTCCCCGCAAACCGAAATTGCAGTGGGTGATGGCAAAGGAGTATCCGTTCCGGTGAAAAAAATCAGTCATTACCACTGAATCGATTCCACCGCTGACGGCAAGAAGGATATGGTCATCAGAAGAAAAAAGACCTTGTTGGTGAATGAATTTTTGAAATGCCTTATCCATCTTGGGATATTGTTTCAATTCCGCATAAGTTCACACCAAAGGTTTTTTAATACCTGTCGGGTTTTCTGAAAAGAGAGATCTTCCGGAAATCCCCGGTCTATATTTCCCAGGTATCTCCTGAATTCAGCAGGTCGTCCACATTCCTGATCTTGGAAGTTTCCTTCGCGTACTTGATCTGTTCCTGAAGGAGATCATCGTAGGTTGGGAACATGGCTGAGCGGATAACGCCGAAAACCATAGGGAAGTTGGGCGGGGCCAGTTTGGCCAGCATCAGGTGAATGCCTGGGTCCTGATCATACTGGTCATGAATGAGGATATCGTCGATGGTGATGCCATTCTTTCCGATTTCAACCACTTCAAGCCGGGTGTCTTTCAACCGGAGTCCCTTCTTCATATCCTTCCCAAACAGCATTGGTTCCCCGTTCTTCACCACCAGCATATTTTCATCCTTCACCTCTTTGCCGATCACATCGGAATGGGCTTTATCGGCAAAGATGATGCAATTCTGCATGATTTCCATGATGGAAGTACCATCGTGTTTGGCCGCGGCAAACATGGCTTCGGTCATCAGATTGATGTTGTTGTCGGGAACCCGGGCAAAGAAGGTACCCTGGGCGCCCATGACAAGTTCGCCTACGGTAAAGGGATGTTCGATGGTTCCCTGTGGGGAGGTCTTGGTGATTTTACCCATGGGGGTGGTTGGGGAATATTGTCCTTTGGTCAGGCCATAGATCTGGTTGTTGAACAACAGGATGTTGATGTCCATATTCCGGCGGATCACATGGATGAAATGGTTTCCGCCGATGGCGAGCGAGTCGCCGTCACCGGTAGCCATCCAGACGCTGAGACGCGGATTGGCCAGTTTCACCCCGGTGGAGATGGCCGCTGCCCGTCCGTGAATGCCATGGATACCATAGGTATTTACATAATAGGGAAAGCGGGAAGAGCAACCGATACCGGATACTATACAGAAGTTTTCCTTCCTGTAACCGATTTTCGGAAATACGCGTTCCACTGCGCTGAGGATAGCATGGGCGCCGCAACCGGGACACCATTTTACCATCTGATCGCTTTCAAAATCGGCTTTGCTCAATTGAACGTTTGAACGTTCAACGGTCATATTTACGAAATCCTGCATCTTATTTTTCCTCCAAAAGTTGGTTAAACTTATCCGTTAACTCATTGATCATGAAAGGCAGCCCTTGCACCTTGTTGAATTGGTGGAAATTGGGCATCGGGAATTTCATCTTCAGGTAATTCACAAACTGCCCGCTGTTCAATTCACACACCACAATTTTCTTAAAGCTTTTCAGAATTTTTTCGGTATTCTTCGGCAATGGCATGATGTAGTGAAAGTGAGCAAGACTGACGCTTTTTCCTTCATCCTGCATCTGTTTCACCGCGGAATGGACAGAACCGTAGGTGCCGCCCCAGCTCACCACGAGGAGGTCGCCTTCGGGAGCTCCTTCAATGGATTGTTCGGGGATGAAATCGGCAACTTTCTCTACCTTGGCGGCACGGAAATCGGTCATGATCTGGTGATTCACCGGATCGGTGGAGACCGTTCCGATGATGTTCTCCTTCTCCAGCCCTCCGATGCGATGACGCAGTCCTTCTGTTCCGGGAACCGCCCATTTACGCACGAGCGTTTCAGGATTCCGGCGGTAAGGTTTGTAATCCGGGTCATTGGCCTCGGCCATCGGCGGGTTGATCGGTGGCATATCCTTCATCCTGGGAATTTTGAAGAGGGTGGAGCCGAAACCGAGGTACCCGTCGGTGAGCAGGATGCATGGAGTCATGTGCTCCAGTGATAACTTTGCAGCTATATAAGCATAGTAGAAACAATTCTCAGAGGTGGATGCAGCAACCACGATCACAGGGCATTCACCGTTACGGCCGAAGAGTGCCTGGTAAAGGTCGCTCTGTTCCGATTTGGTTGGCAGTCCCGTGGAGGGTCCCCCGCGTTGCACATTTACAATGATCAGCGGCAATTCGGTGATGACGGCCAGTCCGATGGCTTCGCTTTTCAACGAAAGTCCGGGTCCTGAAGTGGTTGTACAAGCCATGGAACCGGCATAGGATGCTCCAATGGCGGAACAGATCCCGGCTATTTCATCTTCTGCCTGGAAAACTTTTGCTCCCAACGATTTATGTTTGGCCAATTCCATCAGGATCTCCGTGGCAGGAGTGATGGGATAGGAGCCCAGGAACAGGGGACGACCCGATTTTTCGGACGCGGCCAGAAGCCCCCATGCGGTGGCAACATTACCGGTAATATTGCGGTATCGGCCCTTCTCCATCTTAGCAGCAGATACCTGTATCACTGATTCAAGCGCTTCGATGGTCTCGGCATAGTTGTATCCCTGTTGCAGAACAACCTTGTTGATTTCAACCAGTTCAGGCTTTTTCTTGAATTTTGTCTCGAAATATTTAAAGGATGGTTTCAGGTCGCGGTTGAAAATATAGTAAAGAATCCCCAACGCGAACATATTCTTGCTTCTTTCCGCGGTCTTGTTATCAATTCCGAGATCTTTCAGGCTTTCTTTGGTCAGTAATGTCATCGGGGCTTTGATCGCATGGTAGGGCTCCAGTGTGTTGTCGTCAAGAGGGTTGACCTTGTATCCTGCCTTTTCGATTGATTTGGCATCGAAGGCATCGGTATCGAGGAGGATGGTGGCTCCCTTTTTGGCCCACTTGAGATTGGCTTTCAGTGAGGCGGGGTTCATCGCCACCAGCACATCCACCAGGTCGCCGGTGGTGAAAATTTTTGAACTCCCCATGTGAATCTGAAATCCGGATACACCGGCAACTGTGTTCTGGGGTGCCCTGATCTCCGCAGGAAAATCGGGAAAGGTAGCAAGGTCATTGCCAACAAGCGCAGCCACATCGGAGAACATGCTGCCGGTAAGCTGCATCCCGTCGCCGGAGTCACCGACGAATTTAACTACAACACTTTCCCGTTCAATAACAGGTCTTTTTTTCTTAGCCATAGCTTCATTGAGTTTAGGGTTGCAAAGTTACTTAATTAAGTTAAAAGTCAAAAGTCAAAAGTCAAAAGTTGAGTCTCCTCTGAAAAAGTGGTTTTAAAAAATCGCTCACTGTGCAAAATTGCAGTAGACTACTTATCAAACTGTTACATTCTTCAGCTTGGCTCAGGACGCGAAGAACTCACTTTTCGGAGCAGACTCAATACGATATTCAAGAAATGTTTTATCTTTGCATTGAAAATCGCATTATTAACCCAGCCCTGCATTGCAGGACATAAATTCAATAGGTCATGGCATATAAAATTAATGATGATTGCACTGCCTGCGGAACCTGCATCGATGAATGTCCGGTTGAAGCTATTTCTGAAGGTGATATCTACAAAATTGATCCTGAGGTATGCACCGACTGTGGCGCTTGCGCCGATGTTTGTCCGGTAGAGGCAATCCATCCGGAATAATCACGGATTGAAAAAAATGCAGGGGCAACCGGTCCGGTTGTCCCTGCATTTTTTATATCCCGGTTGCCCCGAATGTTTTTTCGTTTGTTCTTCGTTGCCTGAGGTTCCTTCGGTCATTCAAAGGTCATCAATTTCAAATCTTCCCCGTCAAATACCGCGAAGGTGAAATGGGTAAGCCAATCCCCCAGAACCACCTGCCGGGTTTTTGCATTGAGTTTTGTATCAATGGGGAAATGATAATGGCCATAAACCATGAAATCGAGATCGGGATGAGATTTTAACAGCGCCATGGAGTGGAAGGTGATCCGTTCTTCAATGAGTCTCCGGTTCCGCTCCTCATCCAGTTTCTCTTTTTCCAGGGCTACTGCACGACTTTTTCTTGACCAGAAAAGGGCCATGATAATTCCCATGTCGGGATGCAACCACCGGAAAAGCCATTGATTGAACCGGCAGGCAAAAACCTTTTTGAGCATCTTGTACCCGTGATCCCCGGGACCCAGTCCATCGCCATGGGCCAGATAGAATTGTTTACCGCCGAATTGCCTGAATTCAGGATCGCGGTGCAATTGGATATTCAATTCTTTGGTAAGGTAATCGAATGCCCACATGTCATGGTTGCCACGAAAGAGATGAATGGGAATCCCTGAATCTGTTATTTCCGCAAGTTTGCCCAGTAACCTTGAATATCCACGCGGGATAACGGTCTTATATTCGAACCAGAAATCAAAAAGATCGCCCATCAGGAAAATCTCCGATGCATCTGTTCTGGCCATTTCCAACCAGGCGACCAATTTACGTTCACGATCCAGGCTTCGGTCGTGATTTGGGATGCCAAGGTGAAAATCGGATGCGAAATAGATCTTTTTTGGCATGGGATGAAATTCACGCAAACATACGAAAATTATTTTGCTCCCTGCTGATATTCCATCACCCGTTTACGATGATAAACCACATGCTTGCTGGCAGGGAAAGCAAGACTGAGACTGCTGTCAACTTTTCTGTAATATTCCGGATCATCTTTCCAGGTCAGCACCGGGTGAAGACCAAAGGCATAATTGAGCGCGACCAGTGAGGCCAGGGATTGAAGATGACGGTCGATGAAGGCCTTTTCATAGCGGCGCTGATCCTCATAGATTGCATTGAAAAGCGGGTCAAGAGCCTGGGCGACCTGGAAAAAGTCATCGTCATCCTGTTTCTCCACCAGGATGGCTTCTAGGGAATCGAGCCGTTCTTTGTTCCGGGAACTGTATTCAAAGAATTCACCAAGGAACTCAGAACCGGGAGACCCGGTAAGCCTTATCTCTTTTGGGAAAGTGGACCAGTTGCCTGTAATCTCAGGCTGTTCTCCCGGTTGCAAAAGCAAAACAAGAACCCCTTTGTCAGATGACGACAATAAAAAGAAGCCAGGCTCAGTCAGTGGAACAGAAAAACGGAACTTCCCCTGCCTGTCGATGAGGGCAGAATCCAGGTTGCGCAGTTCCTTCGGATCCATCTCCTGCAAAAGTACTTTTGCTCCGGCTGCATGGAGGAATTGCCCGTCAATGGTCGCTTTCTCCCGATCCGCCAACCGCTGGCAGGAAAAAAGAAAGGGTACAAGAAGCAACATCAGCAATCCTGCACCTCGGCTGCCTGGGCTATATGTAGGTAATTCCTGCTTCATCGGTAATTTCCTTTCCCTGGAAACGTAAAAACAGGTTGACAATTGTGACGACGTCTTTCTGGCAATAGGTGACAATGCGGGGCATATCCTTCTCCACCCAGTAAACGCGGGCTACATCGCTGCCTGCTATATCATCTTTTGGCGTGGGGATGCCGAATACAGCGGCAAGGAGTTCCAGTGAAGTGTAGTTCTTATAATCGCCGAATTTCCAAAGTTCCATGGTATCGAGATGGTTGACTTCCCAGGGCTTCTTTCCAGAAAGATCGAGTATGTGGGGAATCTTCAACCCGTTGATCAGGAGCCTCCGGATGATATAAGGGTAATCAAACTCCTTCCCGTTATGGGCACAAAGGAAACTGATTCGTTTTTCCTGGGCTTTTTGAAGCATGACGGTAAAATCGATCAACAGCTGTTTCTCATCCTCGCCATAGAATGATTTTATCCGAAGCGAATTGTTTCGCCAGATCCCTGTTGAGATGCAGACGATCTTTCCGAATTCGGCATAAATGCCGGCCCGTTCATACACATCACCGGGAGATTTTTGCTCCTCCCCGCTGAATTTATCGAATTTCGAAAGTTGTTCGGCCTTTTTCACCCACAGTTTTTTCAATGGGTCGGAAAGATCTTCAAAGTCGCTCACCTGTGGAACGGTCTCGATGTCGAGAAAAAGGATGTTTTCAATCGGATAATTTTCCAGCATATTGTCATTGTTTAAAGCTTAATCCGGCAAAACGCAAAAGGTAATACTTCATGTTGATAACTTTCCGCTCTGATTCATGCTGAGTCTTGATGAAAATCCAAATCATTGTTAAAGAATTTCCGAAGTTTTCCCACGATCATTTTATCTATCGGGAAGGTGAAATCCTCCTCCTTCAACGTGGAGATCTGCATCCAGCGGAAGCATTGCGTACCGTCAACAGCCGGCAGATCACGCTTTCGCGTAACGGTTGCAAAGGTAAATGGCTTTTCTGCTTTTACGAAATAGTAGATGTTGATCAGCTGCATGGTGGAGGGAAGCAGGGTGGTTGGCTGGAAGAAATCGGTGGTATAGAAATGTGAAATCACCTCAATCCCGGTATTCAGCTCTTCCCGGAATTCCCTTTTCAGACAATCAATCGTTCCCTCTCCGAATTTCAATCCGCCGCCTGGAAATTTCGTCATGAAAATCCCCAACCGGAATTCGTCGGTCACCAAAACCCTGTCATTTTCAATCAGAAATCCATAAACCCTGATATTGAAGCGGTCAATCTCCATATCGATGAATGAATCAGCAGGAACAAAAGTAGCTAAATTTTTGTCGCCCTGAGAATGTGTCTTTTCCCTGGTGGTCCCGGTAGTTTCTCGATCCGGAATCCGGCCGATCTCAAGGCACGTACAACAATGCCCTTCACCGAATAGGTCACCAGCACACCGCCCGGGATCATGCTGTCGGAAACGCGTTGAAAGATATCCTGTGTCCAGAGTTCAGGCTGAACATCCGGTCCGAAGGCATCAAAATAGACGAGTGAAAAAAAGTTCGATTCAGGTAAGAAATCCTCAAGGGTGCAATGGATTTTGTGCAGGGTGAAATGGGATGAAACAGGCTCGGCTTTATTCCATTCAGCTGTATGGAGGTGATGAAAAACAGAAGAATAGTCCAGCGAGCAGAACTGATGCGGGTAATTCAAGGCCGACCATGTTTCGGGAGGAAGCGGAAAAGCCTCAATGGAGGTATAATAAACAGGCTGTCCAAGCTTTTCCGCCTCTATCTGGGTGAGCAGTGCATTCAACCCGGTGCCGAAACCAATCTCAAGGATCCTGAGCGGCTCTTCACATGGAAAAGAATTGAACTGTGTTAACTGGTGTAACCCTGCCTCAATGAAGATAAAGTTCGATTCCTGGATCGCCCCGAAAGTGGAATGGTAATGTTCGTTCAGTTCAGGAACAAACAGGGTATGAGATCCGTCTTTTGATTTTATAATTACCAAATCCGCGGAAACTTATTCGGGTTGTATTCGTGCATCATCTCGTACACCGTTTCGAAAACATCCTCGGCATTCGGTTTGGAGAAGTAATCTCCATCGTTGGTATAGGCCGGACGGTGGTCATTGGCGGTAAGGGTGCGGGGTGCTGCATCAAGAAACCGGTAACCTCCCTGCTCTTCCAAAACTTTCTGCATCATGAAAGCTGTGGCGCCGCCACTGCCATCTTCGTCGAAGAAGAGGATCTTGTTGGTTTTTTTCAACGATTTCAGGATATGCTGGTTACGATCGAAGGGCAGCAATGACTGAACATCGATCAACTCCACGGAGATTCCGAAATCCCTGATCTGGGGCAGCGCTTCCTGGGCAATTTTAACACAGGCGCCGTAGGTCACCAGGGTAATGTCACCTCCTTCCGACAGTACTTCCGATATCCCGATAGGAACCCGGTAATGACCGATATTGTCAGGCATGCGTTCCTTGAGCCGGTATCCGTTCAGTGGTTCAATGATGAGTGCTGCATCATCGGAAGCCATCATGGTATTGTAAAATCCGGCTGCCTGGGTCATGTTGCGGGGTACAAGTACATATAT
>Ga0247841_10006294_pt1 | contig 18467 bp, 17 predicted proteins | sample LaCruzMarch2015__2_FD_192410 | JGI IMG/M metagenome (GOLD analysis project Ga0247841, IMG submission 192410) | Freshwater microbial communities from meromictic Lake La Cruz, Castile-La Mancha, Spain - LaCruzMarch2015_18m | ecosystem: Environmental > Aquatic > Freshwater > Lake | place: Spain... | reverse complement strand
GTCCGGAAAGTTGCGTGAAATTCACGTCGGTGTTCGACGAGAGAGTTATTCGATCAGAGCCCCAAAACAGGCCTTCTTTTCACTTTGACCGTGCTACCCCCCCAGGCACCTCCCGTTTTGCCTCCCATTAGCGTACATTAGCGTTTTATATCTCGAAGGATCTTACTCCGTTTGGTCTGAATCCCAAGAAAACAGCGTATTTTAAAAAAGTGTGTAAAAGTGTACGTTTTTTTGCAGGTATATGGCAAAAAACACCCCCGTAAAGGGGAAACGGAGCCCGTAAAGGGCCCGGATTCGGGGGTCGAAGATACACTCTCCGGTACCGTCGACATCGACGGTGCCACGGACACCCAAAAAAAATCCGATCCTTTTCCCAGTGAGAGGGGGCAACCGAATCGAAATTTGGTGAAAAGCCTGAACAAAAAAACGATCATCAGGATCCCGGGGCAACCCAAAAACAGGCCTTCTTTTCACTTTGACCGTGCTACCCCCCCAGACACCTCCGGTTTTGCCTCCCAATAGCGTACATTAGCGTTTTATAACTCGAAGAATATTGCCCAGTTTGGTCTGAATCTCAAGGAAATCGCGTATTTGAAAAAAGTGTGTAAAAGTGTACATTTTTTTGCACAGGTTCCGTAAATGACCTTCCCGGATTGGCAATCCGGGGCCTTATCGGAGCCGGATTTGGGGGTGGGAATGCAGGTATCCGGGAGGGGGGGTTTTACAGTGGAAGTTTTGTCCCCCGGTCTCGCGATCTTCTGTTTTTTAGTCCTGTCCAGTACAATGCCAAAGCTAAGCTCCCTCTGCAATCTTCCTAATCCGGGGCGCCCGTATCACACCGACCCGCAGCTGCGCCGCGCTCGCAAGATCCGGCCAGCCCCCGGGCTTCAGCGGGGACTGGGAAATCTGGCATTCCTTCTGGTTCCGAAGTAGATCAGCCCCTCCCCGCTGTCGATCGCCTGCCCAAAAGCCCCCCATCAGCGCATTTTCCGGAGCCCGCTTCATACCGGCTCCAGCCAGTCGGGGCGCCACCACCGGCAACGCTCCGCCCCCTTTTTCTCACATCCCCCCAGCCAGCGCCTTGTTGAAATTCGTTGCCGGAAGGTGTGCCGGGATATAATCGCCGCGTGTTCGCCTTCTGCCGTCCGGCACAGTGTTCCTCACTACTGATGACGATCTGATAACATTTTTTAAGTTACACCAGAACATACAGGTACATATAGAAAACCCGGTCACTTGGTTAAAGGAGGAAAACCGATGAGCGTAAAAACATTACACCAGATCCAGCAGGAGGGACTTGACATACTGGTCGAAAAACTTGGCCCGGATGATGCGATCCGGTTCCTCCAGATCTATGAACCGGGAAGCGGTGACTGGACAAAAGACCGGAAAAAATACCTGGAGAACGATCCCGATAAAATTATCAAACATATCATGGAACGAAGAAAAACCGTACCCGTTCCATAAATTCATTCTTTTTTCCACCACGTTAAAAATCCCGTTGAATGGCTTATGGAGGTGAACGCATATGGAGGCAAAGACGTTAAATGAAATCCACAAACAGGGCATTGATGCACTCGTAAAAGTACTTGGACCTGTCGATGCGGTAAGGTTCCTCCAGATATATGATCAGGGAAGCGGTGATTACACCAAAGAACGAAAACAGTGGCTTGAAAAGGATCCCGACAAGTATCTTGCGGCAGTACTCGCTCACGGAAAGAAAAAATCGCGTGCGTGATTTTTTTTAAAGATCATTTTCTATTGGTTTTCTCTAACCCGTCGAATTCGACGGGATTAAAAGTTGGATTTTGATTTTGCTTATTTGAGGAAATTTGAACTGTGTGCATGGATTTTCCAAGAGAGTGAATTTCTCCAAAAAATTTCTCGCTGAACATTCCCCAAAATGCCTTTCCGGCACACGCGACAATCGCCCGGTTCGCGATTTTTTTAAAAATGCCGCATCGCACCTTTCTCCGGATTCCTGCATCCAAACACAACGTCATGCAGCCGACCCAGAATCCAAGCCCTTATTGGCTTTATTTTTTCGATTACCCCTAGTGACCGTAAGTCATTCATATCGAAAAAAAAGTGGATCTAATACCCGCTCCCGACGATGGGGACCGCCCCGATATCGAGATACTGGCCCCCGTCACGGGTATACTTCGGCCAGGTAACATTCATCCCGCCGTTCGGGTTTCCGGTCTTTGCAAACCGGGTCCACATATCGATCAGGTTGTCACCGACAGAATCTGTTACGTGATCCGAATGAATCGGGACCTTGAATAACAGGATAGCTTCGCTGCCGTGGAATGCCCCCAAGGGCTGTCCGGGAATGACATAGGAGTAACGGTACAGGTATGTGCTCGTGTTTACCTCTGCCATCGATCCCGCTATAAACTTTGCAGAGTCATTAAAGTCGTAGTCCGTCATAATCCGCTTAATCTGGATCTGGACCTCGGCGGTTGAATTGGCAGGATATTTTGCAAGAACCGCATCTGCATCGTTCTTAAACCTGCTCTGGATGTATGTCCGGTATTCCGGAACGGTCACGTTTGCGTCTGCAGCAAGTGTGGCACCTTCATCGCTGTTCATCCCGATGATAAGGGGAACCGGGTTCTCCCGGTGGAGACGGTACAGGGTATCCGGGGAGTCAGGAATCAGCCACCCGTCAATCGTGGGCTTGAACCGGAGGGTATGCACGAGCCAGAACGAGGATGACGGCCACGGTGTTGCATTAACCAGATCCCCATACCTCACATTTCGCATCTGCCGGATTGCATCCGGACCCGAGTATCCGAGGCTTTGTGCGTACTCCTCTCCCCACTGTTCGGCTTCAGCTCTGGGAGCAATGATATTCATAGTAGTCCCGTTCGTCCAGAGGGGACCGCTCTCGGCAATTGCCTGCCGGTAAAGCCCCGTGCTTGCCGGGCTGACAAGATGGAGGAGGACGCTTGCCGCTCCTGCCGACTCCCCGAATATCGTTACCCGGGACGGATCTCCACCGAACGCACCGATGTTACGCTGGACCCACTGCATGGCTGCAATCTGGTCGAGAAGCCCATAATTGCCCGAACTGTTGTACTGGGATTCGTTTGCAAGCTGTGGGTGGGCAAGGAACCCGAGAGCGCCGACCCGGTAATTAGTCGTGACGACAACCACTCCTTTCTCTGCAAGGGCAGTACCGTTATACAGCGGCATTGAGCCGGCAACCGTTCCGAATGCTCCTCCATGGAAAAAGACCATGACCGGCAGTTTCTCATCCGCACTTTTTGCAGGAGTCCAGACATTGAGGTACAGGCAGTCCTCGCTCATATTCAGGGTGGGATCTTCAGCAGCCGGTTGGGGACAGGCCGGCGAGTATAATTTCGTTTCCTTCACACCGCTCCAGGGCTGTACCGGCGCGGGCGGTCTCCACCGCAGGTCACCGGTCGGGGGAGCTGCGAACGGGATGCCATGATAGACCCAAAGGCCGTTCCGGGGTATTCCTGAAACATACCCGGTGTCAGTCTTCACTACCCCGGGCTCCGGTCCCTTCTGGGTGCACCCTGCCAGGAACGAAAAACTTATGAGAACAAGGCAGATTACCAGAACACCACTTGTTGCTTTACACGATTGCATATGATTTTATCTCCCTTTGCCGTTTGACAAAAAGTGCCAGGGTCCAGTGTTAATAACTGATCGTTAAGGAACCAGTCGCCTCCTTGTCCTCTGAATTTTGCCATGAAAATTTTGAGATTTACCGACGGCAATCCAAATATCTGGAAATTGAGTGGTTAATGCAAAATTTTCATTGTTTTGGTGCGAAGTCTTTGGCTTCATGCAAGTTTTTTTAGAGATTTTTGTGAATATTATGTAACAACATGTTTAACATTATGTATGTGCCATTTCCAGCAGTAAGTGCATGTTCAAAGAGCCAATCCAATAAACACCCGACAAAACGCCCCATACCGGCCCGACCTACAGACAGCCCCCCCACTCCCTCACATCAGCGGTCGGTTTCACTTCATGGCACTCTCCAACGAAATTCCATTCGCGAAAATTTCAATTCCGCGATGATCGACTTCCCCAGATTTTTCCCAAAACAATTTCACCGGAAATTTTTCCCGGGATCTTCACAAAAAATCTTTCCGGCAAACGCAACGATCACCCGGTTTGCAATTTTCCAAAAATGCCGCATCGCACCTTTCGCCAGATCCCTGCATCCAATCCCAACCTCACGCAGCCGACCCTGAATCTAAGCTCGTATCAGCCAGCCCCCTTCTCCCCATCCACCCAGCCAGCGATCGATATTATCCTGATATCAACAGAATAATCTTGTTGAAAAATTGGGGAAAAAATGTTATTCCTGTGGATGAATGATAACTTTCAGGCTCCCGTCCCGGTGCCGGGCAGTAAGGAGAAAACCTTCAACCGTTTCTTTTAAGGGAAAAACATGGGTTATCATATCGGCCACATTGATCTTGTTATACTGGATCAATTTCAGGGCCGTTGAAAGATTATGGAAATCGGCAGCATATGAATGGGTAATCGTAACCTCTTTCTGCCACAGGTTCCAGAGGTTGATTTCGGACTGGATTTCAGGATTTGTGGGGGCAAAAAACAAGATAGTACCCCCGGGTCCGACAGCGTCAAGTGCCTGTTTCACGCAAACGGGAACCGGTGCGGTCATAATAACGGTGTCCGCGCCCAGCCCGCCATTTAATTCTTTAAACCTTCCGGGCACATCTTCCGTGGCGGAAATGGTTGCATCGGCACCGAATTTCCGGGCGGCCTTTAACCGGTCGGGACTCGGGTTGGAGACAGCGATAAATCCCGCACCATTCAGCCGGGCCATCTGAACATGCAACAATCCGGTTATCCCGGCGCCAATGATCAGGACTGACCGGCCATCTGATGTCGGAGCGCATTGCTGCCCGCGCACCACGCATCCAAGGGGTTCAACAAAGGTTCCTGCATCAAAAGAGACCGGTTCGGGAAGGCGTAACATACCCCGGTCCACGTTGATTTCGGGCAACACCACATATTCTGCAAATGCACCGTACGCATTCTTGAATTTGGTTTTTTGCAGCGTGGCACATGCGGTCGTATGCCCGCGTATACACGCGTTACACGTGTTACAGGGGACATGATGGGTGACGACGACCCGGTCTCCCACGTTCCATTTCGGGTCGACGCCGGGACCAGTTTCTGCAATGATTCCTGTGCATTCATGCCCGAAGGCTCCAATTCCACCGGGCCTTCCCGCACGCTTGATCCGGTACCATTCCATGACATCCGACCCGCACACTCCGCACGCCATGACTTTGACTTTGATCTCTCCCGGCCCGACTGTTGGATCTTCAACATCCTCGGTGCGAATGTCACTGTTCTTATAATAGACCGCTGCTTTCATTGTGTTCACGAATGGAAAGTAAATTTATAAGAGATAAAAAAATTTAGTCGAGCTTGCATGCATCGGGTAAATGTGCATTGTAGATATCCAGGGCTTCCTTTACCGTATGATCTTCATGGACAATTGCACGAATTCCTTTGATCATGCCGACAGGATTGTCATCCTGGAAAATATTTCGTCCGAAATCAACTCCCGCTGCACCCGCCTGGACAGAGTTGTAGGCCATCTGGAACGCGTCAGGAGGACTTGAATATTTCCCTCCTGCAACCACGACAGGAGTTGGAGCAACCGCGTCGACCAATTTTGAAAATTCCTCACAATAATAGGTCTTGATAATCCGGGCCCCGGCATCCTGGCAAATACGGGATGCAAGCGCTAAATAGCGCAAATCCCGGGCCATGTTTTTTCCCACGGCGGTTACCGCCAACACGGGAATTCCGTATTCGTCGGCGTGATTGACCATTTCAGTGAGATTTATAATAGTCTGTTGCTGGTTGGCAGAGCCTATATACACACTGACCGCAACACCGGCCGCATCCATCCGGATGGCTTCTTTAATCGTAACCGTGAGCTTTTCATCACTTAACTCATCGAATAAAACGCTATTTCCCCCTGTAACACGTAACATGATGGGTTTTGACCCGACATCTTCGGGCGCAATATTGCTCCGCACCGCCCCGCGTGTCGTCATCAGGCAATCGCAATAGGGAAGGAGTGTTGTTATTGTGTTGCTCATGTTGCGCAAGCCCGTTGTCGGCCCCTGGAAATAGGGATGGTCTATCGCAAGCATCACTACCCGATTATCTTTCGGATTGATTATCCGGTTCATCCGGCTCTGGATTCCAATATCAAGATATGCATTTACCATGGGGACACTTCACGAGAATTTATGATACACACCTGTATAAAAACTAGGGTTATTTGTGCTCCGGTCTGACGATGAGGTATCCCTTCCCGGTTAACCAGTGGTGAAATTCATGGGTGCTATGGAGACAATTGGATGCACAAATCGCTCGGATTTCTTCATATTTAGGAGATTTTTCCACTTCGTTATTCAAGAGCAATTGTATCGGGCATTTCACATCATTACAATATTCCCGACGCCTATACTCGATATACCCATCTATCGATTGCATAAGTAATCATTAGGAAATAAATGAAAAAGGTTTTCGCAAAAAAAGTACCAATTCAAAAATTGTTTTTCCTCTCTGTGAACGAACACATCGAATCCCCTTGCTCCATCCCACAGCCACCCAGCCAGCGCCTTGCCGGGATTCATAGCCGGAAGGTGTGCCGGGATTCGCTGCGTGTTCGCCCATGCTCCGCGACCGTTTCCTTGCAGCTTTGAGTGCCGGACCGTTATTCGTGCTCGTCAGAACTCCCGTGGCATCATAGGAGCCCCAGGGCGATCGCAAGGGTCGCAACCTTGAGTAATCCACGACGATGGCAGTTGGAACAGCGCATTCAAAGATCACCTTAAAAGATAGGGTATCAAGCCCATATTGACCAGACTGAAGCATCTCCAGAAGAACGGAAAGTTAGAACGGTTTTCCGGGAGTTTACGAGAATCACAGGTCAGATTTTCGTTTATTTGAAGTATTTATCGGCTGGTTCAACGATACAGGGATATTTTAAGAAGGAAAAAAGCTAAATAGAACCAGCTAAAAGCGTAGCAAGGTGATTGTATGCCAACGAGTAAGAAACAGCTGGTGAAACTGAACCAAGTGAAGAAGGCAAAGGCAGAAGAACTCTCGAAGGAGGCGGCTGCGGGTAGCCAAAACGCCAAGAAGAAGCTCAAGAAGCTTGAGAAAAAGCGCAAGTGAACTGCCTGGAAGCCGCTTCACTCATTTTTTTTTAGGTTTCCGCGGCCCGGGAACATTCGCTCGATTCCGATCCGGGTTTTTCTTTTTTGAAAAAATATATGCAGGCACGTGCTAAAATCATGATAGACGCCCGGAACACAGACTCCCTATGATTGCCGTATTGTTCATTCTTGTTATCCTCATTGCGCTGGTCATTATCATTGCTCTCGCGTGGCGGTTTGCTTCGCGCCGTTACACCCTCCCCTGCCCGGTCTGGATGAAATGGCTGCTCGATCCCCCGTCTTCCGGCAGAATAAGCGCACGCACACGAAAAACAATCGGGCTCCTTGATATCCGGCCCGGGATGAATGTGCTGGATGCAGGCTGTGGCCCGGGCCGGCTCACCATCCCGATTGCGAACCATGTAGAACCTGATGGCGAAGTAACGGCAATGGATCTTCAGGAGGGAATGTTGCAGGAGGTCCGGGATCGGGCTCGTGCGGCAAACCTCAGCAACATCCGGTTTCTCCAAGCCGGTATTGGGGAGGGTAAGCTTCCGCGTGACCGGTTCGACCGGGCTGTTCTGATAACCGTACTTGGCGAGATCCCCGACCGGGATGCGGCATTGCGCGAGATCTTTGAAGCGCTTAAGCCCGGAGGTATCCTGCTCGTGGAGGAGACGATCCGTGATCCTCATTTCCAAACCCGGAAGACCGTGATCCGGCTGGTCGGAGCTGTTGGATTTATCGAAAAGGAATTCTCCGGGAACCGTTTCTCCTACATCCTTACCTTGGAAAAGCCTTCCGGTGCCTGACAATAATGAATATCTGACTCATCCATTGTGGTATTCTGCAGTGTTGGGCGCCATGGATACCATTTGGGTATTTTCAAAAAGTCTTACAAAAAAATGCACACAAGAGAAGATCCCGGAAATGGCACTCAATGTACCGTAGTGCCCGGATCTGTATCGCCAGTTTTTTGGTCGTATCACAAGATCGCCCTCTGGCATTACCAAAAGAGCCCGAAATTATTTCGGTGCCGTGATGCTCTTTGTCTTTGGGATCATCTATGGCGTGCTTACTGACGGGATAGCGAGCTGGGCAATGCAGCGAAAGCCCGGGAAACCGGCATGAACGCTTGCACGATCTGAGCACGTGTAAATAAACACTGCTATCTCTGTTGCGTAAAGCCCGTAATGTCAGCACGGACACGTCCCAAACTTAATATTGGCAAGAGTGAAATTCCTGCATATGACACCAATTGATGAGCAGGAGAACCATAGATCGCGTGAAAAGCACTTTTTCATTCCGGCAGGAGCTCTCATCGGGCTTGGTGCAGGACTCATCGCTGGTCACCCGGTTTCGGGGATACTCATCGGCCTTGGACTTGGCTTTTGTGCCCAGGCATTATTCAGATCTATCCAAGGCCCTGCACCAGATTCGAAAGATTCCTGCTGCTGGCACGACAACCGGTTGAGTTCTGTTGTGATCGGATTATTCCTTATTGTTATAGGAGTTGGCATTGTCTGGTCGCCCGCAAACCTCTGGCCATATATTATCGGAGTTTTTCTTATCCTCGCAGGAATCCTGGCTGCAGCAATGAGCTTACGAAAAGTCAGATGATGACGGTTTTTGCTGCTATGCCTTGATTAAAATAGTCTCCAATTTTTCCCAAAAATCTCCTATAGTTTCCGGATTTTTTGTCGCAAATAAATCTCTTCCGGAAAATTTTGTCGAACGTGTTCCCTGTACTCTCAGCGATTTTTCCATGCCACGGGCACTTCCCGTCAAACGAAGCGCCACCACCAATAACGCATTATCGGACGAGTTTCTAAGACGAAGAGATATATTATAGTCTGATAACAGAGATCGTGTCGTGACCCGGATTCCGGTGAAGACGGTACTCCTTGACGATGTGTCGCTTGCGTACAGGGAATCAGGCTCCGGATATCCGGTTGTCTTTATCAACGGACTTGCATCCACAATGGATATGTGGAACCCGCCCGTTCTTTCAAAGATTTCGGAACACTTCCGGGTCATCATCTTCGACAGTCGGGGCACCGGGTTCTCCAGCGCATCGGACAAGCCGTTTTCCATCTCCCTGCTTGCCCGTGATACGGCAATTCTTATGGATGCTCTTGGAATCTCCTCTGCACATGTCCTCGGTCTGTCCATGGGGGCGTCCGTTGCACAGGAACTTGCACTCAGTTTTCCGGCGAAAGTAACAAGACTCATTCTGGTAGCCGGTGAATGCGGGGGATCCGAATCGGCAAGGGTAGATAGAGAGATCATAGCACAACTCATGGATAAGCGCGGAACGATGCACGAAGTAGCCAATCGTATGTTTTCCCTGCTCTTCCCGCCATCTTGGCTTGCCGCCAATGATCCCTTCAGCTGTTGCCCCGAGGTATACGAAACCACGAGCGAAGAAATTGTGGCACGCCAGGGATCTGCATTCTTTGGATGGACTGGATCGTTTTTGCGGCTGGGGGACATCCATTCGCCAACTCTTGTTATCACCGGAACAGATGATGTGGTCATCCCGCCAGTGAACTCTCATATCATAAGCGGACGGATCCCCAAGGCACAGCTTGTCGAGATCCCTGGCGCAGGACATGGGCTGATGTACCAGTTCCCGGACCGGTTCAGTGATTGTGTCCTCTCGTTTTTGGATCGCTGAATCCTCGTATCTTCTGGCAGAAAAATAAATAGGAGATTTCACCGGGTTGCCTCCCTCGTCCCCTTCCAGTACCCGCCTCTAGCCAGCGCCTTGTCGGGATTCATTGCCGGAAGGTGAGCCGGGATGTGTTCGCCTTCTATCGGAATAAAATCCGGGCAACCCGGGCTGATATACCCTTATTTTCTGAAAGTCTTACGAGAAAACGGTAAGTGTTTGGGTGTTCCTCGGCATCACGGCCCTGTCGCCTCCGCTTGCTGTGTTCCTCAGCATGGCAGGAGTAACCTTCTGGCTCGTGGCTGGTGTACCTTCCCTTGCCGCAAAGGCAGGGTACACATAACCGTACATTTCTTGAGTCGTGACGATGGGTTCGGTATTCTTAAAAAAAGCAGCCGGAACAACACCGTGATGTGCAGTTCTTCTTACTTCTCCCAAACCTTCCCCCAGAGGCCTCAAAATGAATTGAAGCCGGTCCAGCCCTTTTCGCTTCAGCAAAAACAGGTCTGGAGAAATCATCTCACTGATAGGTTCCATTCTTCAAATACGTGAGAAGTGCCGTTCGGACCAGCTTGAGGTTGTCGGTTGACATATCGGCTGAATTCAGGTTGAGGGTGATGTAGGTATCCTTTTCCGGCAGGTAATCCCAGAGCGTGAACGAACCCGGGTATCCACCGCCATGACCCTGCAAGGTCAGGTTCGTGGCTGCATTGATTCCGGTCATATACCCAAGACCGTAGCCCTGCTCGCGGGATTGTGGCGAGGCTTTTTCCATAGTGGTAAACGACGATTTGCTGATCAGTTTCCCTTCTCGCAGCGCACGGTGGAAGCGGTTGAGATCGGCAGTTGTGCTCACAATGTCTCCAGCCCCGCGATCGAACTGTACATACAGGTTGGATAAATCTACGTGCGTGCCATTCTCTCCGCGCTGGGTAGCAGTCATGTGCGGTCCGGGGATGTGGTTGATCTCCTGGATGAACGTGTCGTTCATGCCGACGGGGACAAAGATGTTCCGGGTTACGTAATCCTCATAGGGGACCCCGGCTGCTTTATCGATGATCAGCGTTAGGAGTATATAATTCACGTTCGAGTAGGTGTAATTCGTTCCCGGCGGGTAGAGCGGGCTTTCGGTAATGCCTTGTTCCATGGCGGCCTGGTACGTTACCGGGATAACCGGGTTCTGGTATTCTTTGAGAATGATGGAGATCTCGTTATAATCAGCGATACCGCTGGTGTGGTCGAGAAGCTGGCGGACCGTGATAACCCGGCCGTTTGGGATCTTCTGCACGAGATCGGCTGGCAGCCAGCGTTCTATGGGGTCATCAAGCGAGAGTTTCTTCTCTTCAGCAAGTTTCTGGACCGCAACGCTCGTGAAAGTCTTCGAGACGCTCGCAATCAAAAAGCGCATATTGGGCTGTGCCTTTTCTCCGGTTATCGGAGACGCGTTCCCGGCAGCGGAATTCCAGGTCCATTTAGGGGTTGCGATTTCCACAACGGCGCCGGGAATACCGCCTGCGTGGATACCGGCATCCATGATGTGCTGGAGATCTGCTCTGGTCTCTTCGGGCGGCGGATTCTGCCCCTTGCCTACCACTTGTTGTGGCTGGGTTACGGCTTGCGTACATCCGGCGGAAACGATCGCTGCGATGACGATGAGGATGATGAGGATACGATGAATCTGTGACATGGTACTAACATTCCGGTTATCGATGTAATACGTGATAAATGGCAGGCATGTATGAGTGTACCTGCCGGAAAAAACGGCACAGAAACTATGGTGGGGAGGAGAGATGTCAATCCAAAATAGTTCCGTCGGTTTCATAACGAGAGCCCTCTCGCTTCAGTACACCCAAAACAATCCTTCCCTCTGCTTCGGATTTCCATCAGCCCATTACCGCTATCAATCGCCCGCCCTATCCCGGCTCCAGCCGGACGGGGCGCCACCACCGGCTCACTGCCAGCCCCCCGGCCCGATACAGGTAAACCCGTAACCAGCGACACATTAATAATCCTAATCGTGATTAGTACTAATCATGATTAGGGAATTCATCGACCGCGAGGAAGAGTGTGCCCTTCTTGAGCGTGAATGGCAGGGTTCCGGGGGCAGGCTCATCATCCTCTACGGCCGTAGGCGGATTGGAAAGACCCGGCTCATCGATGAATTCATCCGGGACAAGCCCGGCATCCTCTACATCGCAGAAGATGCATCCCCGCATATCCAGATCACCCAGCTCAAGGTCCGGTGTGCAGAGTATTTTAGCGATCCACTCCTCGCCGGGCTTGACATCCGGACGTGGGATCAGCTCTTTACCTATCTCGCACAAAAACCGCTCAGCAAGAGAACGTACCTTGTAATCGATGAGTTCACGTACCTGATCAGGAATGACCCCTCCATTCTTTCTGCGCTCCAGAAGTCCTGGGACCGGAGCATAACCGGTTCTGACTGGTGTCTCCTCCTCTCCGGGTCTATTCTCTCGCTCATGAGCGATCTAGCCCTCTCGTCTACATCCCCGCTCTATGGTCGGAGGACTCGCGACCTTCTGCTTGGACCGCTCCGGTTCTCTGATGCGAAGCGTTTTTTCCACTTCCCGTTTTCAGACAGCCTGAAAGTGTACCTGTCTATTGGGGGAGTACCGGAATACCTTCTTTCGGCGGGCGAGTATGACGATTGCGTCTCATTCTATAGTGCAGAGTTTTTCAACCGTTACGGGTATTTTTATCACGAACCGTATTTTATCCTCTCGCAGGAGTTCAGGGAACTTAAAGTGTACCAATCGATCCTTCACGCAATTGCGCTTGGGAACACATCCCCGACATCCATCGCCCAGTTCTGCGGTCTCGACACCCGTCACGTGTACCCGTACATGGAATCTATGATCCGGCTCGGACTTGTAGAAAAGGAAGTGCCAATCCTCGGGAATCCCCGGCAGGGAATATACCGTATCCGGGACCGGGTCTTTGATTTCTGGTACCGTTTCGTGTTCCCACACCGGCAGGAGATTGAGACCGGTCATTCTGATTTCCATATCCCTGACATGAACCCGTTCTTTGGCCGGCAGTTCGAGGCCTTCGTGCGGGATGAATATGCAGGCACGGTTCTTCCGGGATATCGCACCGGTCACTGGTGGCACAAGGAAGACGAGATCGATCTCGTGGCTGTTCGCGATACTTCATCCTCCGTTGTCTTTGGTGAATGCAAATGGGGGGATGTCAGTCTTTCTGACGCAAAGAAACTCATCACCCGACTTAAGACAAAGTCGAAGCTCGTGCGTGCCGAGAAGTACAGCCACAGGAAGTTCGCGCTGTTCTCTGCCGGGACAATCGAGGGGAAGGACAGTTTGCGGAACGATGGATATCTTGTTTTTGATGGTGCTGATATTGAAGAATCCTGACGGACTCTTCTCGCTCTAGGCCCGGAAAAATCCGGAGCATGGTTACCCCCTTTTGGCGATTGCATGAGTAGAACCTCGTCCTGCGATTGCCTAAGTCCAGCCCCGCTTAGCCGGTACCAGCCCTGCCAGGGCGCCACCGCCGGCTACGGCTGCACCACCACGCGGAAAATGGCCCGGAAAAAATTACCAAAACGGGGAGGGGAGGTTAACTGTTGACCCCCAGTCGGATAACACAGAATATTCTTGGGAGAGAATATTGTAATTCAGGTACATTGTTCCAACCCGGCAACACGCAACATTAAATCCTCTGAAACGAATGTTGAATTAATGGAATATAATTCACTCCCAATCGAACGCCAGAAAAAGCTGGCGGTGCTCATTGATGCGGATAACGCCCAGGCACGTATTATAAAAAATCTGCTCGACGAAGTTGCCAAATATGGCGTGGCGTCCGTGAAGAGGATCTACGGCAACTGGACCACACCCCAGCTCCAGGGATGGAAGGATGTCCTTCTCTCAAATTCGATCATACCGATCCAGCAGTTCAACTACACTACTAAAAAAAATGCAACTGACAGTGCGCTGATCATTGACGCGATGGACTTGCTCCACGCGGGAAACCTGGATGGCTTCTGCCTTGTGTCGAGTGACAGTGATTTCACCCGTCTGGCCTCACGGATCCGGGAATCCGGTCTGATGGTATATGGGTTCGGAGAGGAGAATAAGACCCCAAAAGCATTCGTTGATGCATGTGACAAATTCATCTATACGGAAATTTTGCGGCCCACGGAATCTGTTGAGACAACCGTCCCTGTTTACCAGAACGTTTCCGCATTCAAAGACACAAAAAAAGATCAAAAATTCCTGAAATTATTAAAAAACAGTGTCGAGGATTCATCGGATGAACAAGGCTGGGCTGAACTCGGTCTGGTCGGACAGAACATCCAGAAGAAAAGCCCGGAATTTGACTCCCGAAATTACGGGTTTAAAAAATTTTTCGAGCTCATACGCTCTCTGGACCTGTTCGAGATAGACGAACGACAATCGAAGGATCAGGTTGGAAAAATCATCTATATCCGGGAACGGTTAAAAAAAATCCGGAAATAGGTTAAGGCGGGGTCACGCTCATCAACTCGATGACCCTGCACCCCTAATCCCGCTCTTCCCTCTATTCTGGTCTTCCCTCCTCTGCGATCACATGCGTTGAACCCCCCTCACACCACACAGTTCAAACGGGGCGCCACCACCGGCACACGGCTGCAACCGTTACGCTCAAGGAGAAGGAGAAACCTCCCGGGAATTTTCCCAACGATTCCTGTACGAAGAAACAAAAAAGGGTGGTATCAGGGAAACCGGACAATAACATTGTTCTGCATGAGCCGGTTCTCCTGGGGGTCTACCTGCGGGAAAGACGTGACAAAATTGCCGAATTCCGTCCATAACTGCGTTGTAGAATACCCCGGAGATGACATCCGCTGTGCTCCAAGGGTCTCATTGACTTCACCAGTCACATTAAATGAGCGGTACACATGGGGATAGCCCTCGGCACCTAAAAAGGAGGGGATATCCGTCACGACTTGGAAATGGAGGTGCGGGATATCGGAGTTCCCGCTGTTGCCCATAAGTCCGAGCACCTGACCTTCTTTGACGATATCGCCGGTCTTCACCCGGACTGACCCGTTGACTAGGTGGGCATAGCAGGCATATTTCCTGTTCCCGAGGTCAAGGATGACATAGTTTCCAGCGGCCGTGGCAATTGTGGTACCCAGGGGGGAATAGATTATTTCAGCGTCCGGGAGGCCGTCCCCGGCATCCACGACCTTCCCGTTGGCAACTGCCAGAATTTCCTTACCCCACCCGTAATAATTTCTGGCGAGCGTCGCATTGCCGGCGGCTGCTTGTCCACTCACCGGGTCCAGATAGACCCAGTCCTGTGCGTACCGCTGGGGGACCCGGGTCACCCCGTTCATGGAGATTTGTGCACGGAAATGATGGGTCAGGGGAGATGTTGTCTCCATGACCATCCAGCCCGGGCCATGCACCGGGGAACCGACGACCACCGGTGCCAGATCCTTCTTTACGGCAACTTCTCCCCCGGTAATTACGAGCGGGGGCAGGCCGGCAGCAGTCCGGTTCAGGGTGAGCCGGTGGGAGAGCCGGTCCGGAACAGTACTGGGGCTGACCACAAACCAGAGCGATACCCGGGGCAATGAGAGTTTTCCCGTACCGTTCCATAGCTCGGATGCCGTGGGCGGCGGAACATTTGCCGGGTGGTACAGGGCAGCCAGCAGGTCACCATCTGCGGTATAGAGGATCTTTCCGGTGGCCGGATCGAGGACTTCCACCTTATCCACAACAGGCGCTTTGCCATCGGCTGGCACAAGTTCGAGTTCGTACGCGAGGTTGATCCCGTTCTGGCTGGCAACCGGGATCGGCGGAAACGGCACGGTCACATTCAGGACCGGGGCTGCAGGTTGTGTCTGCTGCACCGCTGCCGGTTGCGTACATCCGGAACCGAGTATCGCTGCAATAACGATGACCGCAAGGAGAATCTTATGAATCGTAGACATTGTAAAGACATACGATGGTGGGGTAACAAAATATAAAAAGGTTTGAGGGGAGAGCCCGTAAGTGTTCAGACCGGGATACCGGATCACAACAACAGGATACCCCTCACATCCGGTAGCATCCCTTCAAAAAATTTTTCCCGGCTCTTTGAATCCTGCAAAAACCCCGTGAGCTGATCCATCCGGCTCATCAGATCTTGCATATGTCCGAACCCTTTCCCGCCCTATGCAAAAATCAAATCCCCTCCCTGTCCTATTACACAGTTACGGACGGATTCCCTGACAATAAAAAAGCACGCAGGGCAGTTCTCTTTAATGACCACGGGACAATCAAAAAAAGATAAAAAAAATGTCTAGCGCTTGACACAGAAGTATCCACCGCGGAGATGGTACTTCGTGAAGAGCTCGCAGGCCGGGCAGAAACAGCCGATCTCTTTCATTGATGTGGCCGATGACTGTCCCCGTGCACAGAATAGTCCGGTGGGCTCGTATTTTTCAAGGGAATGACGCTTGTAGTTCTGGCAGTTCTTACAATACTTCCTGCAGAGCTGCCGGTTCTCTTCGGTATCCTCTACAACCGGTTTGTCTGATTTAAACATGCGTTATCAAGTGTGCGATGATAGATTATAGATATTTTTAATGGAGTTTTTTTTGGGGGCCGGTTCTCAGGAAAAATCAGGAGCCGGTCCTCACAAAGTCACCCGTAATCCACGGGTGGTCGAATGCGACCACATGAACACCCGTGACCGTCCCGCCGCTTCCGGTAGTGAAATTCACCGCGGTCCCGGTCCCCTTGTCACGGAACGTGTCCCCGTCATAAGGCACAAGGACAAACGGTTCCGTGAGGTGACCGGCATACAGCCGGAGCCCGCCTATGTCCGGTTCAACCCGGAGTGTGCCGTAATAATCCTGGGAGTACGACCCGAGGTAGGCTGCAGTGGGCCGGGGTGGTTGTGCACCAGCCGGTGCGGGCGGGAGCTGTTCGAGAGGCCCGGCGGCCGAGGCGCCGGGTTTCATTGCAGCGGCAACCCCTGCCTCAATCTCGCTGTACCAGTCCTTCTGGACTGCCCCGGTAAAGTACAGGTCATCCCATCCGCTGATCACCGCTTTTTTGAGAACATGCCCGCCCGGAAATCCGTTGGTCAGGACAACAATTGCCATCTTCTCTTCAGGATATAACGTGATGTACGTGGAGACCCCGCTTGTCAGGTCGCCGCCGTGTTCAACCCGCAGCCTCCCCTTCTCAGCAACCGTCTCCCATCCAAGGTCATAGGCCGTGATACTGGTGTTGGTAGTCTTCATGATGTTCTGGGGGCGGTGGGTCTCGCGGAGGGCCGCAGCATCAATGACCTGCTTCCCGTCAATATTCCCGTCGTTCAGCTGGAGCCGGGCGTACCGTGTCATATCATTGATCGTGGAGCTTACCCCTCCTGCGGGACTGTTCACGTCATCATTTAAGAGCGGAACCGCCACCGGTGTCCCGTTCATCATGGAGTAGGTATCCACCCGGTCAGTGGCGTTCTCAAAGTCCGCGAACCGTGCGCTCGTGTTTCTCATCCCTGCGGGAACTATCACCCGATCGGAAACGAGGTCCTCCCACGACCTCCCTGCTTTCCTTGCGGCTGCTTCCGCTGCCGAGGTTATGCCGATGTTTGAATACGCATAGGATGACCGGTAATCCCCCGTGAGCGGTATGAGGCGGAGTTTGCTGATGATCTCCGTGCGGTTGTACCCGATGTCCTGGAGTTCATCCCCGGCATAGGCAGGAAGTCCCGTCCGGTGCATGAGGAGGTCGCGGATGGTGACATGTTCGGTCACCCACGGGTCGGAGAGCCGGAAGCCGGGGTACAGGGGAACAACCCGGTCATCCCACGAGAGTTCTCCCCTGCCAACCATGGACGCGATCGATGCGGATGAGAAGGTCTTTGAGATGGATGCGAGCTGGAACCGTGTGTCAGGACCGACCGGCTCCCGGGTCGTGAGGTTTTTAACCCCGAAAGTGCGGAGGTATATGACGGAGTCGCCTTTTACAACAGCGACTGCCATTCCCGGTACTCTGCTTTTATTGAAGAGTTGTACGGTATACGCATCGAATTGCGGGATGATACCGGAAACGTCTTTTTCCCCCGTGCTGCCGGAGGGGGTGTTCACGGCCCTGGCTGCTGGCGGCTGGTTCTGAGGGGACATAACACAGCCGGTAAGAAGGATAATGCAGAAGAGACCTGCGATGAAAAGTATCGTTGCGGGTTTTTGGGAAATGGTATCAGCGTCCTGCTTTTGAATTATATGTTCTTTTGTCGGCATTTCTGTATTACGATACTACACAGTCCGCTATATAAGAGAGGGATGTACTCCCTCTCAACGGATAGGGCGATACAAGGAGATCTTGAGATGAAAATGAGATGACGGCAGACTTACCTTGTGAACTATCGAAAAGTGCAGGCACGGGAACAGGAACACAAAAAAAGGGATCAGGGAAACCGGACAATAGCCCAGTTCTCCTGGAGCTTGTTTTGCTGGGGCACCGGTTGAGAATTAAACTGGATGAAATCGCCAAATTCCGACCAGTACTTCTCGCTGGTATAATCCGGGGAGGAGGTTCTTGTATCCAAAAGTGTATGGTTGAACCTTGCGATCAGGT
>Ga0247841_10006293_pt1 | contig 18471 bp, 33 predicted proteins | sample LaCruzMarch2015__2_FD_192410 | JGI IMG/M metagenome (GOLD analysis project Ga0247841, IMG submission 192410) | Freshwater microbial communities from meromictic Lake La Cruz, Castile-La Mancha, Spain - LaCruzMarch2015_18m | ecosystem: Environmental > Aquatic > Freshwater > Lake | place: Spain... | reverse complement strand
GTCGGTGGCTGTGCCGGAAAAATGCCATTCTCCGGCCGGCGTGATGAGGGCAGTCGGTTGATAACCGACGAATTCGAGGATGTAGCCCTGGCTGGTACGACGACCTTCGGTCTGGATGCAATTGCCGCGGTGGTCACCCATACAGAAATCGGCGAACGGATCGTTTTCCTGCGGCGGCCAAACCTGGAAAATCTGTGCAGCAATTCGGTGCGCTGTCAGAAAGATCTCCCTTAAATTTTCGATCATGGCGGTGCTCCTTGTGCGGAAAGGTTAGTGCTATTATAAGCTAATTTGCATCCTAGGTCAATGGTTTTTTGGTACGAAAAAGCCCGGCAAGGCATCCTGCATTATGCAGGGCTTCTTCGCCGGGCTGTTAAGCCGCGATTTGTTCCTCGACCCATTTGGTCAATTTCTGGACAATGGAGTCGAGGAATCTATTGGTATCTCTGATTTTTTCCTGGAGACCGGAAACGCAAATGCTCAATTCCTTCCCATCACTTATCATTCTATAGCTTGTACCTCCGCAGCTGCGCATCAGGTGAAATAGGAGGCCAGACAAGCTGAACAAACGCTCGTGGCTATCCAAGATGAAACAATACTGACGCCAGGAATAGAGTTCCTTGTTAATCAGGAAGCCGCCGATATTCTCCTCTCCATCGCTCGGGTCATAGCTGAACATGCCAGACAGTTGCACTGGTATTTCGAGCTTGAGCTTGAGATTGCAATTGCGACTGCGGGTGGCATCTCGACGCGTGGTCGGAGATGCTAACAGCTCTTCCTGTAGTTCGACATCCCAGTCGATCCAACCGCACCATGGAATTCGCTTCATGATTTTTCTCCAGCTTACCCTTGAAGCAGGGTAAGAGTGTGTATGTGACTGCGCCCCATCTGGGCTACTCCGTTCCATTACTGGATAGAATGATTTCTATCCTCGTGGCATTTATAGGTTCAATATGGTTAATCGAGACTAACCATTTCATGCTATTGTAGCACAAATTTTGCCAAAAGTCAATGAATTAAATGCATTTTATTTTGATTTGTGATATTATAAAGTTAAGTAAAAAGGAGGGTCCGATGGACTATTTTGGTACGCTTAAAAAAGCTTTTAAACTAACCTTAAAGAACCGATTTTTGTGGATTTTTGGTCTATTCGCTGGCGCAGCTGGTAGCTACGCTGGCTTAAACTTCGGCCCAATGGCCGGGGCAAGGGGCGGCTCTTCCAGTGATTCAATAACAGAAGAACAGAAAGTTCAAATTGCTACCATGGTGGCGAACTTCGTCAACAACAATATTATGTGGATTTTGTTTGCTCTGTTGATCTTTTTGCTCCTAGCAGTTCTGATGTTTGTCTTAAATATTATAAGTCAAGGAGCCTTGGTTGAGGCAACCTATAAAATTGACAAAAAAGAGAGGACTGACTTCTGGAAAGCTTTTCATTTTGGGGCTAAGGAATTTTGGCGCGTTTGGGGTATGATTATTCTCTATATGCTGATGGTTTTTGGTGCTGGATGTTTAGTTTTTATTCCGGTGGCAACCATGATTTCTATGGGTAATATTTTCTTGGCGGTGGCCTGGGGAATCCTAATGATGACTGTTTTTGCCATTTTTATGATGTTGATCGGGATTGTGTCTCCTTATTCTCTTAGAGTTATTGTTTTGGAGCGTTTGGGTATTTGGGAAAGTATTCGTGAATCACTGCATTTTGTCCGCAAAAACGTGGTCAGCGTTATCATTATGTACTTACTCGTTATGGGGGCTGGATTAGTCTATAGCACTGTTTTATGTATTGGTTTAATGTTGGTTGGTGGTATTTTATTCGCTATTGGCTATGTTGTGTGGATGGCTTCGGCTACAGTTGGCTCAATTTACGCCATTTTGGCCGCAACAGGTTTTTGTGCTGTTTTGATGGTTTTTGGCGCCATCTTCAATAGTTTTAACTCTGTAGTTTTAACCCTGACGTATGATCAGCTCAAGAGACGGGCTTAATTCAACCATATAATCAGGTTTAGATATGTTTTTGAATGGAAATAGACAAAAAACCCTTGACGAATAGAGTAGTTTTTGCTAAGATAACACATGAGGGGAGTTTTTTAGCTATTATATGGTATTGACTCCTGGGGAGTTATCTGTTAAACTTAAATTAATCAATAAAATTATTTGGAGGTCTCAATGGCAGACAAATTTGAACGCAGTAAACCACATGTTAATGTGGGTACAATTGGTCACGTTGACCATGGAAAAACAACCTTAACCGCAGCTATCTTGTCCGTACAGGCCAAGAAAGGTTTGGCGCAACCACGAAACGTTGACCAAATCGATGCCGCTCCTGAAGAAAAAGAACGTGGTATTACCATTGCTACTTGTCATGTGGAATATGAATCAGAAAAACGCCACTATGCGCACGTTGACTGTCCGGGACATGCCGACTATGTTAAAAACATGATTACTGGTGCCGCTCAAATGGATGGCGCTATCTTGGTGGTTTCTGCCGCCGATGGTCCAATGCCTCAAACTCGAGAGCACATTCTATTAGCATACCAAATTGGTGTGCCAAGTATTGTTGTCTTCATGAATAAAGTTGACCAAGTTACTGATCCAGAACTATTAGACTTGGTGGAGATGGAAATTCGCGATTTATTAACCAAATACCATTATGATGGTGACAAAGTTGCCATTATCAAGGGTTCAGCCCTTAAAGCACTTGAAGGCGATGCTGATTCAGTTAAAGCCATCAGTGACTTAATGGATGCCTTGGATGCCAATATTCCTGAACCAGTTCGCGAAACAGACAAACCATTATTAATGGCTGTTGAAGATGTTTTCTCGATCAAGGGTCGCGGTACCGTGGCTACTGGTAGAATTGAACGCGGTATGGTTAAAATCAATGACGAAGTCGAAATTGTCGGTATTAAACCAACTAAAAAAGTGGTCGTCACTGGTGTCGAAATGTTCAAAAAACAACTCGACTCTGGTATGGCCGGCGACAATGTTGGACTTTTGCTTCGTGGAATTGAACGAGAAGATATTGAACGCGGTCAAGTTATTGTTAAACCAGGTTCAATTACCCCACATACCGAATTCGATGCTGAAGTTTACATTTTAAGCAAAGAAGAAGGTGGCCGACATACTCCATTTTTCAAGGGTTACAAACCACAATTCTACATTCGCACCACTGATGTGACCGGCGAAGTGGAACTTCCAGCTGATACTGAAATGGTTATGCCTGGGGACACAATTAGCTTTAAAGTTAAATTAATCCAACCAGTTGCAATGGAAGAGGGCATGCGCTTCGCTATCCGCGAAGGTGGCCGAACCGTTGGAGCAGGTGTGGTTACCAAAATAAATAAATAATCCGTCTCCCCTTGGGGAGCCGAGATCAGGAGATGCACCTTGGCAAAGACTACAGAAACTAAACAAAAGATCAGAATTCGCTTGAAGGCTTATGACTATCGAATTATTGATAAGTCAGCCCGCAAGATAATTGAAACGGCAGAGCGCACTGGCGCGCAAGTAATTGGTCCAATTCCTTTGCCAACTGAGAAGAACAAAGTCACCGTCTTAAAAAGCTCCTTTGTTCACAAAGATGCTCGCGAACAGTTTGAGATGCGGATTCACAAGAGATTAATTGATGTTTTGGAGCCAAATGCCAAAACTATTGACTCTCTGATGAGTCTTGATCTGCCAGCTGGCGTGGACATCGAAATCAAAACTTAATTAAAAACAGATGTGAAATAACAAAAGTGTCCGGATAATATTGGCTACGGCCAAGGTTTCCAGACAGATTTTGTTTGTTTAAGGGGAATTAGGAAATTTCTAAGGAAAAATATATGAAAGCAATGATTTGTAAAAAAATTGGGATGACAAGAATATTTGATGATAAGGGCAATGCCGTACCAGTGACTTTAGTGTGGGCGCCAACCAATATTGTCACTCAAGTTAAAACTACTGATAAAGACGGCTACAATGCCCTGCAAATCGCTTTTCCTGAAGAAAAGAAACTAGCTAAGCCCCAAATTGGTCACTTGGCCAAATTAAATCTTAAAAGCCGAACCTTAAAAGAGATTCGAACCGATGAAGTAAAGGCTCTCGGTGATGAATTGCCTGTAACTCAATTCGAAGTTGGCGACATTGTCGTTATGACTGCTTTGAGCAAAGGTAAGGGTTTTGCCGGTACAGTCAAACGTCATCATTTTACCACTGGTCCAAAAACCCATGGTAGCGATAACTATCGCAAGCCAGGTTCAATTGGTCCAACTTATCCCCAAAGAGTTATTAAGGGTCGCCATATGGGTGGTCACATGGGTGATGAGATTACGACAGTTAAAAATATCAAAATTGTTAACATTGACACTGCTAACCAAATTCTGATGCTCCACGGAGCAGTGCCAGGTGTTAGAAATAATACGGTTTTCATCTGGAAATAATTATGAGCAAGCTTAATATTTACAACCAAGAAGGTAAAGTCGTTAAAGAAGTGCAATTAGCCAGCACAGTTTTTGCAACCGAAGAAAAAACAGCCTTACTGGCTCAAGCAGTTAAAGTTCAAATGGCTAATTCCCGCAACCCGATTGCTCACACTAAAACACGCGGTGAAGTTTCTGGTGGCGGCCGCAAACCTCATAAACAAAAAGGTACCGGTAGTGCCAGGGCTGGATCGACTCGATCACCTTTATGGATTGGCGGCGGCGTAACATTTGGTCCAAGAAATGTGCGTAATTTTAAATTACGTTTACCCCAAAAAATGCGCCAAGCAGCGATCCGCATGGTATTAACACAAAAATTACAAGAAAATAAAATAATTGTTGTTGATGAAATAAATTTAACTAAAGTTTCCACCAAAGAAGCAGTCAAATTTTTAACTCAATTGCCAATCGAAAAAGGTACAATTCTGGTTTTAACTACCGAAATGAATGCCAATCTGGAACTTTCCACCGCTAACCTACCTTACTTAAAGATTATGCGTTTGGAAAACATTAATTTACTAGACATTATGAAATTTGATTATTTATTAACCACTTCCAAAGGTTTGGAAGCTTTACAAAATTTATTTGCTAAGGGGGCAAAATGAAAGCAATCTTGAAACCAATTATTTCCGAAAAAGCCATTACTGCCAACGAAATAGATAAATTCGTTTTTGAAGTTTCTCGCGATGCCAATAAGCACGAAATTGCCGAAATGATTGAACGAAATTTCAAAGTGGAAGTTATTAAAGTCAACGTCAGTAATGTAAAAGCGGAAAGTCGAATTGTCCGCGGTAAATACCGCGCGACAACCAAACCATGGAAGAAAGCAATTGTTACCCTTAAAAAAGGCAGCAAGCTTCCTGGCTTTGAAATGAAATAAGGTTATATGGCAATAAAAATATACAAACCAACAACCCAAAGTCGTCGTAAAATGTCTGTCACAGATTATTCGGTTTTGACTAAGAAAAAACCAGAAAAATCTTTAACAATCGCCCAGTGGCGCGCTCATGGCCGCGATATAACCGGTCAAATCAGCGTTCGTCATAAGGGTGGCGGCGAAAAACGTAAATATCGTATTATTTCGTCCCTGGAAACACGAATGGATGAAAAAGCGACTGTTTTGGCTTTGGAATATGATCCAAACCGCAGTTCTTTTATTGTTTTAGTAAATTTTGAAGATGGCCAAAAGCATTATTTATTGGCTTGGGATGGGGTTAAAGTTGGTGATGAAATTATTGCTGGAGACAAGACTGATGTCCGTCCGGGTAACCGCATGCGGATTAAAAATATTCCGACCGGTGTTAGTATTCACGATGTGGAACTTCGCCCCGGCCAAGGTGGTAAATTAATCAAATCTGCCGGAAACCAAGCGACAATTTTAGCCAAAGAAGGCGATTACGCCACGGTCAAATTGCCGTCTGGAGAAGTTCGAAAAATTAATATTAATAGTTTTGCTTCGATCGGTCAAGTTAGCAATACCACTCATTCAATGGTGCGTATTGGTAAAGCTGGTCGCAATCGCCACAAAGGGATTCGACCATCGGTCCGTGGTAAAGCTATGAATCCTAATTCCCATCCACATGGTGGTGGTGAAGGTGTTAACCCAATTGGTATGAAATATCCAAAGACGCCGTGGGGCAAGCATGCTTTGGGCGTTCGAACCCGCAAAAAGAATAAATATTCACAAAAATTAATTGTAACGCGTCGAAAGAAATAAAAGAAGCAGAGGAAATATGAGTCGTTCACTTAAAAAAGGTCCTTACATTGATGAAAAATTAGCCAAAAAAGTTGCCAACTTGCGCCAAGGTGATAAAACTATTGTTAAAACCTGGGCTCGAGCCGCGACAATCACGCCAGAAATGGTCAACTTTCATTTTGGCGTACATGATGGGCGCAAGCACATTGATGTTTTAATTTCTGAAGAAATGGTTGGACACAAATTAGGTGAGTTTGCTCTAACCCGCAAATTCAGCCGACACGGTGGAAAAATGGCGCGTGATGAAGCAGCTGCTTCGCAGAAAAAGACTGAAACTAAACCAGCAGGGAGTAAATAATGACAGAGATTAAAACAACTGCTCGGTTTATTCGAACCGCACCGGACAAGATTCGCTTGCTCGCAAACCTTGTTAAAGGTATGAAATACGAAGACGCGATCAGTCAATTGACTTTCACCAAGAAAGCCGCGACTACGCCATTAATTTTTGCTTTAAAACAAATCAAAGATCAAGCCAAAGATAAAGGCATTGCCGAAGCGGACATTGTGGTTAAATCGGTCACTGTGAACGAAGGTCCAAAACTGAAACGCCGCCGTATTCGCCATCAAGGCCGATCAACTATGATTTTAAAACGTATGTCACATATTAATATAGTTATTTCTGCAGATCAGCCAGAAAAGAAAGAAAAAGACCTGACGAAAGGAGTTAAAAATGGGACAAAAAGTTAATCCGTTCAGTTTGAGACTACCGATTACTAAAGATTGGCAATCAAAATGGTTTGGTAAAGGCAGCTTTACTAAACAAATTGCCCAAGATTTAGAAATGCGCCAAGCAATTTTGAAGAAATATGCTAAAAATGCCGGTATTAGCAAAGTGGAAATTTTGCGCGATGCCGACACCATTACTTTAAACATTTTTACTTCTAAGCCTGGTGTGATGATTGGCCGCAGCGGTCAAGGTATCAATGATTTAAGAAGTTATCTGTATAAAACAGTTTCTACTTTTAGATTAGCTAACAGCAATAAATTACCTCGAATCAAGATCGAAATCTTGGAAGTAAAAAACGCTGAAGTTAATGCTAAATTAATTGCTGATAATATTGCCGTTCAAATCGAAAAACGTATTCCATATAAACGCGCCACCAAGCAAGCAATTGCTAAGGCGACCGAAGCAAGAGCAAAAGGTATAAAGATTCAAATTTCCGGCCGTTTGGGCGGAGCAGAAATTGCCCGTTCCGAAAAATATGGTCAGAATTCAGTTCCGCTGGGTAAACTCCGCGCTGATATCGACTTTGCTCATGCGACTGCTATGACGACATATGGAACCGTTGGAATAAAAGTCTGGGTGTATAAAGGTGACCGGATTTTAGAGGAAGCATAATCTTTAGGAGCAAATAATATGTTAATGCCACGTAAATTAAAACATCGCAAAATTTCTCGAGGGACAATGAGGGGAGTCGAAACACGAGGAACCCAAATCAATTTCGGTCATTTTGCGTTAAAATCTTTAGAGTGTGGTTGGATCACGGCCCGCGAAATTGAAGCCGCCCGACGCGCTTTAACTCGTTATATTAAACGTGGTGGAGCCGTTTGGATCCGCATTTTCCCAGACAAACCAGTTACTGCCACCCCGGCTGAAGTCGGTATGGGTGGAGGAAAAGGTGGCACGGATCATTTTGTCGCTGTTGTCCGTCCAGGAAGAATTATGTTCGAACTTGACGGTGTTAGCGAAGAAATAGCCAAAGAAGCCCTGAGATTAGCATCACACAAGTTAAGAGTGGCGACGAAATTTATTAAGAAAGATTAATATGAAAATCACTGAAGAAACCAAAAATTTAAGAGAAAAAGACGCCAAGAGTTTAGTCCTGGAAGCGACTGAATTACATAAAAAATTGACTGATTTACGCATTCAGAATTCTTTTGGCAAGGCTAAAAATGTTAAAGAAATTGGCATGATCCGCCGCAAAATTGCCCGAATCCGGACCATTTTACAGGAAAAAGCTTTAGAGAAATTAGTAAATACAAAGGAAAATAATGGAAACTAAGTTAGCAAAAAACAAAATCAAAGCCTTAGAGGGCGTTGTTGTTTCCGATAAAATGGACAAGACTCGTGTGATTTTGATTACTTCTAAATTGCAGAATCCCATGTATCACAAGGTTTATACCAAAACTAGTAAAATAAAAGCCCATGATGAGAAAAATGAATACGTTAAGGGTGATAAAGTTAAAATTGTTTCCGTACCGCCAATCAGTAAAGACAAGTCCTGGCAGATTATTGGAAAACAAGGTGATAAGGAAGTGAAATGATTCAACCATATTCAAGATTAAAAGTAGCCGATAACACTGGTGCCAAAGAACTGATGTGTATTCGGGTTTTAAAGCCGTGCAAGAGAGATGTAGCAGTTTTGGGAAAAATCATTGTGGCTTCAGTCAAATCCGCCATTCCTAATGGCCAAGTTAAGAAAAAAGAAGTGGTCAAAGCCGTTATTGTTAGACAGAAATTCCCATATTCCCGTGTAGACGGCACTACCATCCGTTTTGACGATAATGCGGCCGTTATCTTAAACGATGACAAAACACCACGTGGCAGCCGTATATTCGGACCAGTAGCCAGAGAATTACGTGATTTAGGTTATAGTAAAATTATATCATTAGCGACAGAGGTTTTATAACATGAAGATTAAAAAAGGCGACAATTGTATGGTAATTTCCGGTAAAGACCGCGGTAAAAGCGGTGTAGTTGAACGTGTTGTGACGAAGAACAGTAAACTCGTTCTCACCGGGATTAATTTGCATAAACATCATCTTAAGCCATCACGCAAGAATCCTCATGGCGGCATTATGAATATTCCAGCGCCACTGCAATCCAGTAATGTGATGGTTGTCTGCCCGCATTGTAGTCGTTTCACCCGTGTCGCTTATAAAATTACCGAAAATAATAAAGAAAGAATTTGCCGCAAATGTCAGGCCAATCTAGATGTAAATACCTCAACTTCGCTTGGTATAAAGGAAAAGAATGTCAAATCTTAAAGAACAATTCAAACTAAATCAGCTTCCGGCTTTACAAACGGAATTAGGAATTAAAAATACCTTAGCCATGCCCCAATTGGAAAAGGTTGTCCTAAACATTGGTGTTGGCAAAAATCGTGATAATCAAAAGTTCATGGATTTAGCTAAAGATAACCTGACGATTATTGCTGGTCAAAAACCAGTCGTGCGTCTGGCTCGTAAAGCCATTTCCGGTTTTAAAGTCAGAGAAGGTGATCCAGTCGGACTGACAGTCACGCTTAGGAACATTAAGATGTATGATTTTCTAACCAAATTAGCCAATGTGACTTTACCAAGATTACGTGATTTTCGCGGGATAAACCAAGATAGTTTCGATAGCCGCGGTAATTTAACCATTGGGATAAAAGAACAAATCATTTTCCCGGAAATTACTCATGAAAAGGCAGAAATTATCCATGGATTAGAAGTCACTGCAGTATTTAAAAATAGTAATCCCGCCGCTTCCCAAAGAATTCTGGAAACAATCGGTTTTCCATTTAAGAAAATTGATGCGGTAAACCCCTCGACTTCGCTCGGGGTGAAGGAGAAAAATGGCTAAAAAATCCCAAATTGAACGTGCTTTAAAGAAACCAAAATATTCAACCCGCATAGTCCGACGTTGCAATGCCTGCGGTCGTCGTCGTGGCTTTTTGCGCAAATTCGGTCTTTGTCGAATTTGTTTTAGAGAAATGGCAACTCGGGGCGAAATCCCGGGTGTAACCAAATCATCGTGGTAGAGGAGTAAATAATGGACCCAATTGCTAACAGTTTAGCCCAAATTAAAAACGCGATTCAGAATAGAACCAAAGAAGTGGTTATCCCTTTTTCTAAACAAAAAGTGGCAATTTTCGAAGCGTTAAAAAACCGCAAATTGATTAATGATCTTGAAATTATCAAAGAAGAGGAACAAAAATTTCCTCGTTCGATCAAGGTCAAACTAAGTTTTGTCGGAAATATGCCTAAATTTAATAAAATTAACCGTATTAGTCGCCCTGGGCGCCGCATTTATGTTGGCAACCATGACTTATTGAAATATATGCGCGGCAAAATAGATTTGATTGTCTCCACCAGTTCTGGCATTATGAGCGGATATGAAGCTCGTAAAAAAGGCCTTGGTGGTGAAGTGATTTGTGAGGTAGAATGAGCAAAATAGGAAGAATTCCGGTTAAAATTGCCGAGAATGTTAAAATCGATTTTGAGGGGAGTAATTTAAAGGTCACTGGACCAAAAGGTGAGTTTGAATTTACTGTTCCTTCCAAGATTAAACTGGATATCCAACCGGATGTTATTTTAGTTACTCGCACCGGGGATGACAAGATTAGCCGTTCGCTTCACGGCCTATGGCGTGTCTTAATTTTCAACGCCATTAAAGGTGTATCTGAAGGCTGGGATAAAAAACTAGATTTTAAAGGTGTCGGTTTTCGGGCGGAAGTCCAAGGTGACACTTTAGTTTTGAATGTTGGTTTTTCACATCCAGTCAACATGAAAGCGCCGGAAGGTATTAGTTTCCAGGTAGTTAAAAACGTTATTACAGTTTCTGGAACGGATAAGCAAAAAGTGGGTCAAATGGCCGCTGAAATTCGTGAAATCCGCCCAGTTGAACCATATAAAGGCAAAGGTATTAAATATGTTGATGAAATACCGCGCCGCAAACTCGGTAAAGCAGCTAAAGCCGCAGCCGGTGGAGCAGGTAAATAAATTTGCTTAGCAGCCCAAGTAAACAAGGAATAAAATGTTAAATATTAAAGAAAAACGAATTAAAAGAGTTAGAGCCAAAATCAGCGGAACCCCAAATCTGCCCCGCTTAAGCGTATTTCGCTCCAACAAACACATTAGCGCCCAGATTATTGATGACACTACCGGTGTTACCATGGCTGCCGCGTCAGACTTGAAATCCACCGAAAAAGTGACTGGTATTGCCAAGGCGACTCAAGTCGGTGCTAAATTAGCTGAAATTGCCAAACAAAAAAAGATTAACCAAGTTATATTTGACCGTCATGGTTACAGATACCATGGTCGCGTTAAAGCTTTGGCAGAAGGCGCCCGAAGCGGAGGATTAAAGATTTAATATGAATACAACTACAAGACCACAACCAAATTTAGGCCAAGGAGATCATAGTTTCCGCAAAGGGCAAGTTGACCGACCAAAAAGCGAGTTCGAAGAACACGTTTTACAAGTTGATCGTGTTTCTCGTACCGTCAAAGGTGGAAAACGCGCTCGTTTCCGAGCTTTGGTTATTATTGGTAACCGCAACGGTAAAATCGGTATGGGCGTCGGTAAATCAGCTGAAGTGGCCGAAGCGGTCAGTAAAGCTTCAATTTACGCCAAACGCCATATTTTAGAAATTCCGATTGTTAATGAAACCATTCCTTATCCAATTGAGATAAATCGTGGTGCCGCTCACTTAATTTTAAAGCCAGCCAAACCAGGTACTTCAGTTATTGCCGGCGGAACCATTCGAGTTATCTGTAACCTAGCTGGAATTAAAAACTTGGTTTCCAAGATTTTAGGCACAGCCAATAAGATCAATAACGCACAAACCATGATGGAAGCTTTAAAAATTCTTAAAGATAAAGTAGACAATAAAGCAACAGAGAAGGCTGAAAAGGATTTAAAAAATGAAGCTAAATGAATTACCATCAATTAATACTCGCAGCGCTAAACGTTTAGGTCGCGGGCTGGCATCCGGTAAAGGTAAAACTGCCGGACGAGGGACCAAGGGACAGAAATCACGTTCGGGTTATAATATTCCCCGTCGTTTTGAAGGTGGTCAAACTTCTTTAATTCAAAAACTACCAAAAACCCGAGGTTTTAATTCCAGATTTGATAAACCAATCGCCATTCGTTTGGACCGAATCGAAGCCAAATTCAATGATGGCGAAACAGTTAACCTTAAAACTTTAGTGACTAAAGGTTTCTTGAAAAATACTGATGATAAAGTTAAAATCATTGGGGCAGATAAATTCACTAAAAAATTAATCTTTAGCGGCGTCAGTTTAACTCGCAAACTAGCCGCGATTTATAATGAAGTCAAAGTGGAAAAACCGGCTGTAAAACCTCTCGACTCTCCTCGAGATAAAGAAAAAGCAGTGGAAAAGCCAAAAAAAGTGGCAAAAGCCAAGACTGCGGTAGAAAAGAAACCAGCCGCTAAGCCAAAAAAAAGCCAAATAAAAAAACAAATATAAATGAAAAACAACCCGGATCTAATGGGTTGTTTTTTTGTAAATAAAAAAAGCAAGAAACAGGTTCTTGCTAAATTGGGTCGGGGTAAAGAATGGGTAGACGGGGATTGTGATAGGCGTTGAACTGGAAAAGCGCTGAGTGATATGCGGCGTAATTTTCATCATATAAGGCGCGAATGAACGGGTCGAAATACATGAATTCTTCCAGAAGGAACAATGATTTTTCCATATCCAGATAATAACCGGCGTTAACAGCACTTTTGCCGGAATAGACGCTCTTCTGGCCATAAAAGGAAGAGAAACGCATCACAAGTGGTAAAAAGTTGTGCGTAATGTTGCGCCTTCTAACGAATTCTTCAGCTATGGCTTCCAGCGGTGGAGTTTGGCCCATGACAATCAAATGTGGTTGAAGAATGGTAATCGCCTCCATCAGACTGTTGTCTGGTTGCTGAATGATCAGATGCAGAGCGATTTGCATCCGTTGAATTGGATCTTTGATGTGCGGCATCCATTCTCTGTTTTGAGCCCAATCATGAGCGAGTCGAGCCAAGGGTTCGACATTCATAGCGGTGATCCGCACATGAATATCAGCGGCCTTTAACTCAATAGTTACATCTTGCTCGGCTGCGTATTCGAAATGCTGTTCGAAGGGTTGGAAAACCAGCGGGATATTGCGCTTGTTGATGTCGCCGATCATGAAAATGACCTGAACTTGTTTGCGCGTCAACGTTGCTTCAGTCATGGCAACCTCCAGTCAAGGTGCAAGTTGGCTAAATTATAACTTAAAAAATGAGTTAAGTCAATGGATAAACTAATTGCTAAAAAATATTTAAAGCGTAAAATTAAGTTATGACCAAATTAAACAAACTGACACCCGAAGAAGAGGAAATCATAGTTCATAAAGGGACCGAAGCGCCGTTTACTGGTGAATATGATGATCTGTTTAAAGAGGGAACTTATGCTTGTCGGCAATGCGGCGCCCGACTTTATGAATCAAAAAATAAATTTGCTTCTGGTTGCGGCTGGCCGGCATTTGACGAAGAAATTCCCGGGGCAGTAAAACGTACTCCCGAGCGCGATGGTCGCATTGAAATAAGTTGTGTTAATTGCGGCGCGCATTTGGGGCATGTATTTGAAGGCGAGCATTTAACTGACAAAAACGTGCGACATTGTGTCAACTCAATTTCCATGAAATTTATACCCACCCATTCGACTGACGCTCAGGGCAAGAAGGATGATTATGACAAATGATTTTGAGACCATTGTTTTAGGCGGCGGCTGTTTTTGGTGCACGGAGGCAGTTTACACCAATATTAAAGGGGTTATAAAAGTTACGTCTGGCTATGCCGGAGGAAGCAAAGAAAAACCCACCTACGAGCAGGTTTGCACTGGTCAAACGGGGCACGCTGAAGCGGTAGAAATTGAATTTGATCCGGCTAAAATATCGATTAAGCAGATTCTTGATATCTTTTTTATTTCCCATGATCCGACTACTTTAAATGCGCAGGGCAGTGATATTGGTACGCAATACCGGTCAATTATTTTATACACTACAGATGAACAAAAAGAGGCGGTGGAAAAGTATATTCAGGAACTGAACGATGCTAAAAAATTTTCCAAGCCGGTCGTCACCGAAATAAAACCATTAACAAAATTTTGGGCCGCTGAAGATTATCATGCGGATTATTTTAACAAGCATCGATCGGAACCTTACTGTCAGATAGTGATTCAACCAAAACTGAATAAATTTAGTCATAAGTTTCCCGATCTTGCTAAATAGAGTTTCATCTCTTGACAAATAAATATAAAATCTGCATAATAAAAACACTATGGAAAGCAAACAGACGCAAAATTTACGTCGTCAAGTATCTCGAGACTCAATCGGGCTACTTTTGTTTTCTTAAATTGTTCTAAAATTAATTGAAAATGAGCGTGGCCCGGCAGGGTCTTTTTTAGTACAAAAGACCTAATTTATAGGCCGCACAGGGGGTGCACTATGGCAGTCTGGGATCTGGTAAAAAAAGGTTATTGGAATACCGGACGGAACACGCGCGGTTGTGAGATCTGGAAGAAAGGTAATGAAACTATATATTTTAATAGAAAAAAAGATATAGTTTATACCGACCCGGATGAAATCGAAGTTGCCCCAACTCGCAGAGAAAAAATAGCTCGCCAAGAAGTCGACGTTCACTGGTCATAGGAGGATGTTATGAAGATGGCTAATAATGATCACTGCTGTCCGCAATCCTGGACTTTGGCGCAAATCCTGGCTCACATGGACTTGCACCAAATCGAAGTGATTGCGGTCCTGACCGGCCAAAATGGCACAAGCCTGGTGGGTATTATTACCAAAACCGGGCTTCAGAATGCCATTTCCTTCTTGAGATTTGACGCCAGTGAGGTGACAGCTCAAGAAGTTCTATCCACATTACCAATCAAACGGATTTGATTGGTGTTCCGGCCGCGTAGAAATACGCGGTCCTTTTAATATATTTGTTTGTAAAAAACTGATTTTAAGACTAGAATTAATATATAAGAAGGAGAAAAATGTCTAATTTTATTACCGATTTTTTTGCGAAGATTAAGGCCAATAAAGTCAAAAACGATCAATTAGAAGAAGAAAGAAAAAATAAGATTCTAGCGGGGGACTTTGAACCAATTGAAACAGATTTACGTTTGGAATCAGACGAGCAAGCGTTTAAAGTTTTTACTGCTGATAGGATGGGATTAATTGAAAAAGTAACTCAACACACTGAAAAAGAAGGCGTCATCGGCCGGGCAATTGTCGGCGGAGTAGTGCTGGGGGATGCTGGTGTTGTTAGCGGCGCGCTTACAGCTGATAGTAAAACTTCGGAAAACACGGAACAATCTATCGAAAGAGTTGGTCATGGCCGAATGTATTTTACCAATAAACGTTTCATTTTTGTTGGTGATACTTTAGTCAGTATTCCATATGATAAAATTATGGAAGCCAGGTTCGAACATTCAATCCTCGATCAAAAGCTTTTTGTGAATTATCCAGAAATGATTAAGTCTGAGCACTATTTGTTAAGTGGCGAAGATGCCGCTGATTGTGAGCTGTATTATAAGGGAATCAAAAATAAATCTGCCGATAAAAGTGCTAATCAGGAGGTTTAAAATGCAAATTGATTACGAAGAATTGAAAAAGTTTTTATACGACGCCAATGCCAACGGTTATGCTAGCGCCGACACTCACGAAATTACCCCACAACGACCTGGATTCGACGAATTGGAATATAGATCTGGTGATTGGTATTTTCGTGATTCGTATGTTGGCAGTTACTTTGCGCCCGGCCAAGAATTTGCTTATTTTAAAGGAAAACCCGCTTGGGCTATGGCTTATGCCGGCGGGATGAAATTTCAGTATCATGGGCAGCCCGATCTGGCAAAAGAAACTTTTGTTTTCTTAAAAAAAGCACTCAAAGCAATGGATCCAGAAAACCCTTATCGTGGTCCGGCGGAATTTTCTGAAGGCGAGATGCGGTATGTTTCTACGCTTTCCGGCGACATAAAAGATTTTATTGGCAATGAGAAGATTTATAAAGATGAAGAATTGGTATTTGAACAAAATTTTATTGGCGGCATAGTAGTTGATAAAGAATAAATAAGATTGTTAAAAATGAGATAAGCAATGAAACGAAAAAGTTTTACCCTAATTGAACTTCTGATTGTTGTGGCTATTATGGCTATTCTGTTGGCTACTGTTTTGTTGGCAATAGGAGAAACTAAGGCTAGGGCTAGAGATGCTAAGCGCATTAACGATGCTCAAAATATCCTTAAGGTAGCAGAAATGTACAAGATGGATCATAATACTTATTATATTAGAGATAAAGATGGTAATCCTACGGGTTATTCATATCCTGCTGGTCAATATTATTCTAATGGCTGGGTCAATCTAGATAATAGCCAGACTACAAGTTTCCCTGTAGATGCTCCTGGTTATGCAGGCGTATCAATCATGAACGCTTTAGCTAGCAGGGGTTATATTGTAGCCGCAAAAGATCCTCTTTATGATAGTAGTAAATTAGGGGACGCCAATGACCATCCTTATGATTATATGTACTATCAGAATAGTGAAACCGGTATAGTAGGAGAAACGCCTGGTCCAAATGCTCACATTAATATTTTTATGCATCTGGAACGCCCTAAAAAAATAATTAATGGTTATGATGAAAGGTCAACCACATGTTATAGTTCTGCAGTTTGTGACCAGTGGACATTAAATTATAAAATGAACTATCGAATTGGCAATTAAAACTTAAATTTGAACTCAAAAATATATCGTTTGATTGACAAAATTTGGCGAACCTTATAAAATGAGGTCAAACAGGATTCTAGCCTGTTTGACTTTGGGGGTGCACCATGCCTAAAAAGGCCGAAACTATGGCCGAGCAAGACGAACGAATGCGTTCCGATGGCTACACTCTGGAAGGCGACTACGAAACTCCACCTTTAACCGATGCGGAAAATGTTCTTATCAATGTGTTGGCTTCCTTTACTTCTGATAATGCCTCACCCAAAGTAGCAAAGTTATTTGAGCAAGGTATGTCGTTTGACAGATTCGTCCACTTTTTCAGCTGGGCTGAGGGCGAAGGAGTTTTTACACTCTATGATTTGCAAACCGGCATTGATCACGGCGAGCTCTATGAAAAGATCCGTAAGTGGGCAAACTATCATTGCGATAGAGACTTTATTATCACAGACGGGGGAGTGATTGGCGAAGGCAAAGCCTTCGAGGCAGATGGCGTGACCATCAGACCAAACTGGACCAGATTCTATTGGAAGTAATCACCGCTTAACAAGGCGGTTTTTTAATTGACTTTTAGCCGAAATCCTGTATACTAAGCACAACAGGACGTTAAAAATTGAGCCATGAAAGGCAGGGGAGCAGACTATGAATCGGATTTGGCAGTTTCTGGCAATGGTGATCATCATTGCCGCGTTTACAGCAACTTCTCTTGCGCAGAAGCCGCAAGATGGTGATTGGACTAAAGATCCGACCAAGAATGAAGCCGGTTTTTATTTCGTTTTTCCGGGAGTAGTGAGCGACTGGGCCAGTAGTATTCGTAGTGGAAATGACGAACAGCGTAAAAAAGCCCGACAAGCATTAATAAATGTCACCAAGCCTTTGAATATTACTTTAAAAACCGATCCAGCCACGGTTAAAAAAGAAGACGTTAGTAGGATAATGTTGAGTTATTTTATGAGCGCGCTCGATAAAGCAACAGCCAACAAAAAAGACGCCAAATACACGCCGCTCAGAGAGAGATCGCTCATGCTAGGCCTGAAAGCTTCGGCTCTCGTTATTGCTGCGGGTAACGCTGCGGCATCACCGAAAACACTGGAGTCAAAAGAAGCCAGAGAGAATCTTTATAAAAAGTTCAATGATGTTATTGACTTGTGTAAATTAATTGGATTGCCGGAACCATTAATCAAAAAAATGCGCCAAGCGCAAAATAATACTCTTGCATCCAGGACTCCAGTTCAGTATCTAGCTCGAGAAAAAGAGCTCAGCGACTGGTATGATGAAGTCTTTTTAGCCTATTTCTAAGAAACCTTACCAACCGCCCACAATGTGGCGGTTTTTTTAATCTTGGTTTAATCTATTGACAATTTGCGGCAAAGTGTTAAACTTAGCTCGAACTAAAATATCTTGTAAATTTAAAGGCAGCCCGAATTTTACGCGTTCGAGCTGACTTAAATTTTACAAGGAGCACCTTGACATGCGTACATGGACTCTCGTTCTGCTGCTGGCTGCAGCTATCCCTTTCCTCGGGGGTTGTGGTAAAAACCCCTTCGCCGGTAAAAACGTGGTTGGCTCACCTGTGGGCTCGGTTTATCCGGGTACCAAGGCCTACTCGCTGGATGGCAAGTATTATCTGACCGAACTCGAGCCTTACAAAGAAGGCTTGATTGCAGTCAAGTCTGTTTCAGACGACAAAGAAGTTCAGCGCTGGGATGTGCTGAAGGACTGCCAAAACGATGTTAAAGGATTGGCCTTTTCGAACGACTCCACGCGCGTGGCTGTCATGTACCATGGCG